>Ga0210043_1000013_pt1 | contig 229431 bp, 221 predicted proteins | sample CryGeymet201501t_FD_183990 | JGI IMG/M metagenome (GOLD analysis project Ga0210043, IMG submission 183990) | Groundwater microbial communities from Crystal Geyser aquifers in Utah, USA - Crystal Geyser metaG 2015-01t (SPAdes) (version 2) | ecosystem: Environmental > Aquatic > Deep subsurface >...
CCGGCGCTGTCATGACCTCCCCTGACGGCATCACCTGGACCAGTCGGAACGTCCCTGCTGCGAAATGGTGGTCCTCCGTCACCTACGGCAACGGCCTCTTTGTGGCAGTTAATGACAACAACTCCGCCACCGGCGCCGTGATGACCTCGCCTGATGGCATCACCTGGACCAGTCGGAACGTCCCTGCTGCGAAACAGTGGACATCCGTCACCTACGGCAACGGCCTCTTTGTGGCAGTTAATGACAACTACTCCGCCACCGGCGCCGTGATGACCTCCCACGACACCACCCTCTCCCTCATCGGCCAAGACACCCAAACTCTTTCCGGTACCCTCACCGGCGCCAGCGCCCTCAAGTCCGTCACCGTAGGTACTGTCGGCACCACCACCTTCGCAAATAACGCCAGCACCACGAACCTCACCATCGCTACCTCAAGTACCGTCGTCGCCCCCGCCAACCTCTCCATCGCCACCGCTTTCACCAACTCCGGCACCTTCACCCACAGCTCCGGTACCGTCCTCCTCACCGGCCCTACCCACACCCTCACTGGTACCACTACCTTCTTCAACCTCACCAAAGAGACCACCGAAGCTGCCACCACTACCTTTGAAGCCGGCTCACTCACCACCATCGCAGGGGAGTGGCGTTTCTCTGGTATTGCCAGCTCCACCCAAGCCCTTAGCTCTAGTGTCCCTGGTCAGTATTGGTACATCAACCCCGAAGCCACCACCACTATCGCGTACCTCAACGTCAAAGATTCATATAATACAAACGTCTCAACCATTGTCTGTGACACTGGCTGTATTGATGGTACTAATAACATCAACTGGTCATTTGATGAGGCTGTCACCGGTTCCTCCACTATCACCGACCATGATGTTTCTCAAGTACCGAACGCTTTCAATTTCCAAAATCAAACCAATGAAGCCCTCTTCGCTTTTAAGCTCATTCCAGAGAGTAGCAGTGCGACCGTGACCGACTTGGTTATCAGTCTTTCGGGAGTGCATAAGATAGACGCGAATGACTTCTCAAATCTTCGCCTCCTTCGTGACCTCGACAACGACGCACAGTATGACGTGACCGATGAGGCAGTGGGTGGTACTGGTGTGATGGTGCTTGATTCATTTACCTCGCGTGGCACGATTACCTTTAGCGAAGACTTCCTCGCTACTGCTTCGCAGAACTACATTCTAATTGCAGATTGGAATGCTCCCGCAAATGGTTCCTCGCTCACCATTCAATTGCTTCCAAGTGGAGTTACTGCCATTGATGAAAATGGTGTACAAGATATCTTTGGTTCGATAGATCACGTCCAACATAATCGCAATAACAGAGGATCTGGCGGTGGTAGCCGTTCAGCCATTGGTGGTGCAGACATTCCACCAGGTCGAACGGTAGAAACTGGTGGGGAACAAGGTGGTGGTGGTACGGTGGATGGTGGTACTGGTGAATTAATCGGCAATGATCCATACTTCCGTTCTCCAACCGCCCATAGTGGCGACTGGCAGAGTGCCGCAAATGCCTATGACCAGACTGACGGCACATATGCCACCACCAGTCTTGCCAATACTTCATCCTTCCTTAATCATGGTTTCAGTGTCTCTCTAGGCAATCTCATTAATGGTATTGAGGTGAAGCTTGAAATCTCTGGTAGTACGGCGGCTGGAAATATTGGGGTACAACTCTCTTGGGATGGTGGTGTTTCTTGGACTGATACCAAGACCACCGCTACACTCACCACAAGTGATAAAGTAGTGTCACTCGGAGATGCCAGTGACACCTGGGGTCACACCTGGAGTACCACTGACTTTAGTAATGCTAACTTCGTGGTACGTCTCACTGGTGGTCCAAGTAGTAATACTATTATGGTAGATGCAATCCAAGTGCGTGTGTATCACCAAGCTGGGGGTGGTGGATCGGGAGGTGGCGAGGCGATTTAGTAATTAAACATAGATATGTATTACATACGTACAAAAGCTACTCCGCGCCACTCGTCACCGCCGTAATGATGAAACTTATACACAGTGAAGGCACTATTACTCATAAACAAGGAACACAATTGCTATACTTATCACATAACCCGTAACAAGGTAAACAATATTAATATAATACGTATATGAAGATGATTACTAATACAGGACGATTCACACAGGCAGCATGGTATGCGCTGGTTGCTAGTGTGACCATTATTTCTCTTTTATTTGCTGGGTTCTTCTTACTTGAACCAAAGATTGGACACGCAGTAGATTCTAACTCGTTCTATATTCGTCAGACGATTACTGATGAGACTTCATTTCTCGTACAACCAAGTAACGTCACGATGAATGGTTCAATTACTGGTGTGACGGGTGGTACCGCCAATGGTTCTACTACCTTCTCTGTTATTTCTAACAATGCGTCGGGATATAACGTCACCATCGATTTCTTCGATAACGTTGGATTGTATGCGATGATTGGAGATACTAACACGCTTCATCAAGGAATTCGTGACTACAGTGGCGACGTCGCTGGACAGCCATCGTATAACTTTACCGCTAGTACGGCAGCACAGTTTGCATACACGGTAGAATCATTAAATCCTGGCGATACTGCCCAGTCATTTCTTGATGACGGCGTTGGAAGTTGTAATGACGGAGGAGGTTCTGATAACAGTCTCTGTTGGAAAGCACCGTCAACCACCCCATTCATGATTGTTGACCGACCGAGTTCAGCGGTGACGGGTGCTACTTCGACTATTTCATTTCGAGTAGTCGTCCCAAGTGGCTCAAACCCAGCAGTTACCGCTGATACTTACACGGCTACTGCTACTTTGACATTGCTCATAAATCCATAGTTCTTGAACTACTGGCTAAACAGCGGTATTCTATTCCCAATATGATTATTTCTTATAGAATACTTGTAAGCACTATTTTCCTTGTTACTTTTTTTGTAATACCTCTCTACGGAGAGGTATTTGCGCAGACGGAAGAGACTCTAGAAGTAGGGGTTCTTGATACTGCGACGCTCGCGACGACTACGGAAACAGTCTTGTCTCCCATTGAGACAATCGAAGAAGTGCAGTGGTATCAATCAGAGCAAATCGTTGGACAGATAGACGTGGGGGACTTTGTGGTGGGTCCCGGTCGGACCGAAATTGAACTGCAGCCAGGACAGACCGCAATTCAAGAAATCACGGTCACCAACCGTATTAGTGACAATCGTACTTTTCAACTTGTCATAGAAGACATATATGGAAGTGACGATCCTAGTGCGTCGATAGGGCTGTCAGGAAAAGAGCGTGGCCCGTACAGTATTCGAGATTATATTTCTTTCCCAAAAGATACGTTTACCCTCGCCCTTGGAGAACGGGCGCGTATTCCGGTGACTATCACCGTACCACCAGACGCTGAGCCAGGGGGCTATTACGGAAGCGTACTGGTCTCTACTATTCGTACTCCTGGTTCGACGAGTGAGACTGCTCCGCGTTCACCGATTATTGCACGTGTTGGTTCACTCTTTTTTCTTACTGTCGCTGGAGAAACCACTCGAGCCGGTGAAACCAAAGAAGTAACCACTATTACCAAAGACTGGTGGTATGAAACAGGTCCAATCGAACTTGGCGTTTTGTTTGAAAATACTGGTTCAGTGCACCTCAATCCCTACGGTGAACTTTCTGTTACCAATATGTTTAATGAAGAGGTAGGGTTTGTAAAAATCGAGCCGTGGTTTGTGTTACCTGCTTCACTCCGCTTACGTGAGATTACGTGGAATCGTGAGTTTCTGTTTGGTCGCTATGTGGTGACGGCACGAATTAACCGTGGGTACGACGATGTTATCGATGAGGTAACCACTAGTTTTTGGGTGCTGCCATGGAAGATTGTAGGCGGTATTTTCATAGCTTTCTTTATCATTATTTTCAGTGTGAGAGCGTTTCTTCGTACGTTTGAATTTAAGCGAAAAGATTCTTAAACTATGGGCTATCGTTCTTTTCTACATTCGTTCTTTTCGGCCCTGGTGCTCACTGTCGTGACGCTCTCGCTTATTGGTATTAGTGATGCGCAGGTGCGCAGCAGTAGTAACTACCAAATACAGAGCGACAGCGTCAATGTCGGTGGAGGATTATCAACCTCAACGTCGTACACACAAGAGAGTACGGTTGGTGAGATTGCTACGGGACCAGCGGATAGTACAACGTATAGTTTGCGCGCTGGTTACCAACAGATGCAGGAAGTGTATCTCAGTCTCCTGGTCTCGAATGATGTCACTATGTCACCAAACCTTCCAGGTATTACCGGTGGTACAGCGAATGGCTCTACGACGTTTACCGTCCTCACCGATAGTCCTTCCGGATACCAACTAACAATTCAAGCGGAAAATAATCCAGCCATGCAAAGTGGCGCTAATAGTCTTACTGACTACAACGCTGGTCTAGAACCAGATTTCTCGTTTATTGTTGGCTCGTCTGATGCGCTCTTTGGGTATACCCCAGAAGGGGTCGATGTGGTGCCGGAGTTTCTCGATGATGGCGCCACGTGTGGTACTGATACTCAAAATGCCGCGTTGGCGTGTTGGGATGGTCTCACTACCACTGCTCGTACTATTGCTGAAGGAACTAGTGCGAATCATCCAAGTGGTGCTACCACGACAGTACATTTTCGGGTCGGTATTGGCGGTAGTGCTGGAGTAATGCCAGGTGTGTATACTGCCACCACCACCGTTACTGCTTTGCCGTTATAATGATTGCAATGAGAGTATTGTCACTCGTCTTTATTTTTCTGGTGCTGTTTGCTCCTTACGCACGTGCGCAAGTCTCGAGTAACGATTTTACTATTCAACTGGCTGGCGGTGTATTGGACACCGAAGCACCAACCACACCATCACTACTTTCCGCAACGCCCGTTGCCGCTACCCAGATAGATATCAGTTGGTCGGCAGCTACTGATAACGTAGTCGTGGCAGGGTACTCGGTACTCCGTGATGGAATTCCCATTGCTACGACCTCGCTACTGACGTACTTTGATACCAGTCTGACGGCGAGCACGACGTATGCCTACGCAGTGCGAGCATTCGATTCCACGTTTAACTATTCTTCAACGTCAAACAGTATTGCGACGACGACATTTAATCTGCCAGCACTGACACCAGTGAATACTAACCAAACCCAAGGGACGGTAGCAAAAGTGGTCATAGAAGACTTGCTAGTCACACCAGGTGTCGCGACTACTAGTTTTGCGATTGCAACGGTGCACCAAGCGCGACTAGAATTGCGGTGGGGAAGAACGGCTTCGTATGAACTCGGGTATGTGATGAGTGACGTCTACACCAAAACACACAGTATGTTGCTTACCGAACTTGAACCGCAGACAACGTATGAATATGAAATTATCGGCTATACCCCACAGGGTACGCAGACAGTACTGAAGCGAAGCACCTTTACCACTTTAGCAATAAACAACGCTACCCTACCGATAAACGTCGGACGATTTAGTGCTAACGAACAGGGTACTGATGTAGTGTTGCGCTGGGAAAATCCACCCCTATTAACAATCGCGCACGTGCGAATTGTTCGCAGTCACTTTGGGTTTCCTGAACACCCACAAGATGGTGCTGTCGTGTATCAGGGGTTGGAGAAAAACGCTATTGACCGCAATATTTTACAAACGTATTCGCCTGTATACTACACAGCGTTTGTCTACGATAGGTATGGAAACGTCTCTTCGGGGGCAGTGGCAATAGTCTATGCGAGTACTGGTGGCACAGTAGTGCCGGGCTCGGCAACACTTCCTGTTGCCACCAGTACTACTCCTGGAGTAATCATCGACGTGGCAACTTCAAGTATTGACGGTAAACGGGTGACCATTGATATGAAGACACCATCGTTAGTTGACCTAGAACTGGTGCAAGTCGGGAGCGTGGTTACCTTTGCTGAAACAGATATCACGCTCGATGCGAGTCAATCCTTTACCATTCGAATTCCACGTTCTGCTGTTGCTGGTAATCTGAAATCAATCATCGCTACGGTGATTGATCCACTGGTACAGACGCCAGCACATTCGTATTTATTACGAATCAACAAAAATCGTACAGCCTACGAAGCCGAGATCCCGGCGCTCCTTGTGGCAGGGAAAGGGGCGGTAATGGTGCAGATTTATGATTATGAAGCGTTTATAGTAGCGACGTACCAAACACCAGTACTGTTTAGCACTGGCGAAACGATCGTTGCGTCGGAGGTTCTCTTTCCTGACATACTTTTTACAAAGTGGCCACTCATTCTGTTTGGCACCACTGCTGTACTTATTTTTCTCACCGTACTTATCTTTTTCTTAAAACGTCTACGGACTGAGGATAAGAGGTAATGAAGTATGAGTGAATTAGCGGTATAGTTACTGATAGTTAATCGTTTTTTATAAAAGTCTATGGTACGAGTAGCAATTAATGGTTTTGGTCGAATTGGACGAACGTTTATGCGTTCGGCTTTTGGTCATCCTGATTTTGAAGTGGTCGCAGTGAACGATCTTGGTAGTCTAGAAAATTTAGCCTATCTTTTAAAATATGACTCCGTATATGGAAGAAGTCCATTTTCTGTTGAGGTAGTCGATGGCAAGTTCATGGTAGGAGGGAAAGAAATTGCTTTCGTGCAAGAGCGTGAACCAGAAAAACTACCATGGGGTCAAATGAACATTGATGTCGTAGTGGAGTCGACTGGATTCTTTACTTCGTACGAAGGTTCAAAAAAGCATCTCACTGCTGGTGCGAAGCGCGTAGTGATTACTGCTCCGGTGAAAGATGAACCAGAAGCAGCTGGAGTGCGGGGAGCAACGGTACTCATGGGAGTTAACCATGATCAACTTGCACAGTGTGAGATCTCATCGAATGCTTCTTGTACGACTAATGCCACCAGTCCAGTGATTGCAATTCTTAAAGAGGCGATTGGCATAAACAAAGCGATGCTGAACACCGTCCACGCCTACACCGCCAGTCAGTCGCTCGTTGATGGACCTGCTAAAAAAGATATTCGAGAAGGGCGAGCTGCAGCACTTAACATTGTACCGTCTACCACCGGGGCAGCTATCGCTACCACTAAGGCACACCCGGAACTGGAAGGAAAGTTTGCTGGTCTCGCGATGCGTGTTCCGGTACCAGTTGGCTCTATTGTCGACATCACGTTTGTTGCGGCACGACCAACAACAGTAGAAGAGGTTAATGATGTCCTTGGGAAAGCCGCCGAGGACCCACGCTGGAAAAATCTTTTTGCTGCCACAAGTGAACCAATTGTTTCCTCAGACATTATTGGCTCACGCGTAGGTTCAATTGCTGATCTCTCGTTCACTCAAGTAGTTGATGGTGATTTGGTCAAGGTACTCGCTTGGTATGATAATGAAACAAGCTACACACAGACGCTCGTAGAACATGTCGCTGCCGTAGCTAAAGTACTCGCTCAGTAATTAGTAAGCAATATGGTCATTCATCTTGCTACTGATCATGCCGGCTTTGCTTACAAAGAAGCGGTGCTGGTTTGGCTTCAAGCGGAAGGGTTCACGGTCGAAGATCATGGTGCTTACGAATACAATGATCTCGATGATTTTCCAGATTTTATTTCATTAGCTGCTGCTGCGGTTAGTGCTGACCCGTTCAGTAGTCGAGGAATAATTTTTGGTGGATCGGGACAAGGTGAAGCAATCACCGCGAATCGCTTCCCACGAGTTCGGGCGGCGGTGTACTACGGGGGAATTGATGTCATACCAGCGTTATCACGGCAACATAATGATGCCAATATACTTTCTATTGGTGCTCGCTTTGTCGATATCAATCTAGCAAAACAAATGATCTGGGAATGGCTTCACACCGAAGCTTTTACCGAAGATAAATATCTACGGCGGAATGAGAAAATCGAAGCAATTACTACTAAGCTACACACATGACATATATTCCAATCATTCCTGCCATTATTCCCAAAAGTCGTGAGCAGATCGTAGCGTTAGCTGATCGCCTGTCTTTTGCACAGGAACTGCAACTTGATGTCGTTGATGGGGTTTTTGTGCCGACTATTTCCTGGCCCTATGAACCGGCTGATGAGGCGCTTTCAGTTAAGCCACAACTTGACTCTTATACACTGGAAGTTGATTTAATGGTGGCTGACCCGCTCTCAGCAGCGACGGAATGGGTGATAGCTGGAGCCGATATGTTGGTGTTTCATATCGAGACATTGTCTTTAGAGCAGTTCCAGACGTTTGCTGCTTTGACACCAGTTTCGGTAGCGGTCAGCGCCCATGGCGATACTCCGCTTGAGACACTGATTGCGTATGCAAAAGATGCTGATTATATTCAACTCATGGGTATTAGGGAAATCGGTGCACAGGGGCTACCATTTGATGAAGACGTTTTGCGTAAAATTGCCATGCTTAAAGAACGATTCCCTAAGAAATTGATATCAATTGACGGGAGTGTGAACGCCGATACTATCGTTCGCCTCAAAAACGCTGGCGCCGATCGATTTGTCTGTGGTTCAGCTGTCACCTTACAACCTGACCCAGAGGCGGCATACTATGCTTTAGCAGCACTTATTAACGATTAGTAATTTGGTGATGCGTGTTCACTTGGTATACTAGAACATATTATGCAGTACCTTACATCTGAAGAAATAAAAGCCCTGGAACGAAAAGCGAACAGTATTCGCCAAAGTATTATTGAAATGTTGACCGAAGCAGGCAGCGGTCATACCGCTGGTCCTCTCGGTATGGCTGATGTATTCACATTGCTTTACTTTGGCATCATGAAGCATGATCCCGAAAATCCTGATTGGGAAGAGCGTGACCGTTTGGTGCTCTCCAATGGGCACATTTGTCCGGTACTGTACGCAACGCTCGCTCATGCGGGATATTTTCCAACTGAGGAATTACTCACGTTGCGTAAACTCGGCAGCCGCCTACAAGGACATCCACACCGTGGGGCATTACCGGGTATAGAGACCAGCTCTGGTCCGCTTGGTTCAGGAATCTCACAAGCGGTTGGTATGGCGCTTGCTGAGCGAATCGACAATCCTTACTCAGCAAAATTCATTTACTGTTTGACGGGAGATGGAGAGCTCAACGAGGGGCAGATATGGGAAGCACTCATGCTTGCTGGTAAAGAAAAACTCAACAATCTGATTGTGATTGTCGACCGCAATGGCATTCAGATTGATGGATACACTAAAGACGTCATGCCTCTTGAACCACTTGCAGAAAAATTTGAGTCATTTGGGTTTGATGTGCAGGAAGTAGACGGACACAATATCCGAGCGCTTAATGACGCGGTTGGAAAAGCACAGGCCGTGTATAGTCAGCCGTCAGTTATCATTGCACATACGATCGCCTCTAAAGGAGTCGATGTGTTCGAGCGTGATTTTCGCTGGCATGGTAATCCTCCTGGTAAAGGGCCGGAAGATCGGGTTGAGAAATCACAGCAGTCAGTCGTCGCACTACAAAAACTACGTTCACTCGCTGGTACCATTAGACCTCAAGATATTGATTAATTTATGTTTGCAACACATTTACAACCAAACCTTACGAGCGACACTGTAGAGCGAGTACCTACTCGTTTTGGGTATGGAGAAGGTCTTCTTGAAGCAGGGAAGCGTGATGAAAAGGTAGTCGCACTTTGCTGTGACCTCACCGAATCAACGCGGACGAATTTATTTGCGGAAGCATTCCCTCATCGTTTTATACAAATTGGGATTGGAGAACAAAATATGGCATCAGTCGCTTCGGGAATGGCAGCGATGGGTAAAATTCCTTTCATGGCGTCATACGCCATGTTTTCGCCCGGTCGAAATTGGGAACAGGTCCGTACCACTATTGCGTACAATAATAGCAACGTGAAGGTGATTGGTGCGCACGCTGGAGTCTCGGTTGGTCCCGATGGTGCAACACACCAAGCGATTGAAGATATTGCAATCATGCGGGTGATTCCGAATATGGTAGTTATCGTACCGGCTGACGTACACGAAGCCCGTAAAGCGACGCTGGCGGCAGCAAAATTTACCGGTCCAGTCTATATTCGTCTGGGACGTAGTAACACTACTGTTGTCACTACCCCAGAGTCTCCATTTGAGATTGGAAAGGCACAGCTGCTGTATACGAGAGACGCTTCGCTCGATAAAAAAGTAGGAATTATCGTCACTGGGTCTTTGCTCCACAACGCACTCATGGCAGCCGAAGCGTTACAGAAGGAAGGTATTGGTGCGTCAGTCTTACATATCGCCACCATCAAACCACTTGATGGGGAAGCAGTACAAGCGTTTGCCGCTGAACACGGTGCTCTGGTAACTGTAGAAGAACATCAAATCACTGGTGGGCTCGGTGGGGCAGTGGCAGAACATCTAGCTGAATGCTGTCCAACTAAAATTGCTCGGGTTGGTGTTATGGATCGATTTGGTGAATCAGGAGAACCTGACCAGCTTATTGTCCATTTTGGACTCGATGTACCAGCAATTGTCGCCGCCGCAAAGCGAGTAGCTTCTTAAAATAATTTAAAAAAGGCGGGGCGCTTCGCGCCCCGCCTTTTTAGGTATGGATGCTAACTAATCTTTGTTGCTTCGTATCCAGTCGGTCGATTGGCAAGATGTGCGAGCAGTGCTTCGCGGGAAAGCAGCCCGGCTTGAGCGCCGATATGCTGGACCACGTTCATAGAATTGATTGGTCCCCAAGCGAGCGCTTCAGCTGGATCTTTGCCAAGGATGATGGCAGCGGTAAAGGTCGATGAGAATGAATCACCCGCACCAGTACGATCGACTGGTTCTGCTGGGTCTGGATACATCGGCATATGCCAGGCTTGATCATCGGTATCAATCACATACGCACCATTCGGTCCATCGGTCACCACTGGAAGGGTTGGCCCAAGTTCACGCAGACCGCGAATAAGGGTTGGTATGTGTTGTTCAGTGCTTTTGAGAATTTCTTGCGCTTCTTCTTTGTTGCAGAAGAATATCTCGGTGTTTTCATAGACATCACGGATCGCTTCGTACCCAACTTTAATCTGAAACGTACCAGGCTGAAACGCTAATTTGGTGTCGTTATTTTTGACGTACGTAGCAATCTCGTGGTGGTATGGAACGCCATGTTCACCAACTGAAGAAAAATAAAAAAACTTTGGTGCCACCGGGAAATCGGGAAGGGAGTAGGGGTACTGCTCATGATTAATGAGAATGGTACGTTCTGGTCCATAGCGCAGTACATAATGGTAATTAGTCTTTTTTCCCTCGTGGAGTTTTACAAAGTCGGTGTGCACTTCTTCATGACGCAATGCCTCAAGACACTCCTTGCCAAATTTATCGTTACCGAGGTTAGTGACGAGCGCTGTCTCCAGTCCTAGTCGGTGCGCCGCAACCGCAGCGTTTGGTGAATTGCCAACTGCCGGCACTACCACTACGTCATTGTAGGGAAGTTTGCTCCCAAACGGCATATGCAATGTTTTTCGACCGGTGTCGAGGTCGATTGAAACATCAGCTTGGTCTTTGTTTAATTCAATAAAGGCATCAATGAGGATATCGCCAATGGCGACAAAATCGTATTGCTGTGACATATGCTATGAGTATAGCATCTGTCGTATCCTTGACTGGCATCAGTGTGGGGGAATAGCGTCATTCTACGTACGACGGTGCTACTGTTTGATTTTACTAATTTGTGCTAGGCTACTTCATATGACAATGACATTAGCGGTCACTGAACGTGATCAAAAAACCAGTCTTAAAGTATTACGAGCAAGTGGAGCTATTCCAGCAATTGTGTATGGAAAAGCCCAAGTGCCAATGCAAATTGTTCTGGATGGAAAGGAGTTTGATAAAGTACGTAAAGAAGCTGGCGAGTCCACAGTACTACAATTAACTGGTCTCAAAACTGCTGTCGAGGTATTGATTAAAGAAGTCGACTTCAATCCGGTTAAACAACGAGTCATGCACGCTGATTTTTACGCTGTAGAGGAAGGGAAAGAGATTTCTGCGCACGTGCCGTTACATTTCATTGGAGTAGCACCAGTAGAAGAAGCTCATCTTGGATCGGTCACAAAGGTTATGCACGAACTAGAAGTAACTAGTACGCCAGCTAGTTTGCCGAGTCATATCGATGTTGATCTTGGAGTTTTGCGTACCGTTGAGAGTAAAATACACGTCAGTGACTTGGTTACTCCTAAAGGTGTAAAAGTGACAATGGCCCTAGAAGAACCAGTCGCTATCGTCAATGCCGCAAAGCAAACACCAGCGACTGAGGAAGCAGAAGCTGAAGTTGATATGGCGGCAGTTGCAGTAGAAAAAAAGGGAAAGGAAGAAGAAGCATAGAAGCCCACTCCCACGTTGCTTTGGTTGGTGGTCTCCCAAACTCTGCTATAATATCGGCATGATACGTACGTTCATCGCCGGTATTTTTGTATTGTCACTGCTTATTCCTCCTACCCCCGCGTTCAGCGAAACAGATGCCGAGCGGCGGACTAGGCTGGAGACAGAGCTACAAAATGTAGAGCGACAGATTTTGACGCAAGAGCGTTTGGTAGAAGATAAAAAAAACCAACGTCAGTCACTGGAACGGGATATTTCTATTATTGAAGGAGAAATAAAAAAAGCCCAGCTTGGTATTCAAGCGCGGGCGGTAGCGATTGAACAGTTGTCTGACCAGATTGGTGAAAAAGCAGTCGTGCTTGATATTCTTGCTGAACGTTTGGAGAAACAGCAAGTGTCGTTGGCAGACCTAGTGCGAAAATCAGCCCTCCTTGAAGAATACTCTCTCGTTGAAGTGATGCTGAGCAAGAAGAATTTTTCTGAGTTTTTTACCGACGTAGCGACATACCAATCAATCAAAGAATCACTGAATGAATCACTAGCCGTGCTGCATGAAATACGTAGTGATACCGTTGAACAAAAAAATGAACTGGAGACCAAGCAACTAACAGAAGCAGAGATGAAGCGGATTCAAGAATTGCAGAAACGAGAAATCGAAGTGAAAGAACACGAGAAAGCACAGATCCTCACCGTAACAAAAGGAGAAGAAACACAGTACAAAGCGCTCCTTGATTCGCAGCGGAAAACCGCTTCACAATTACGAAATGCGCTCTTTACGCTGCTTGGCGGTGGGGGAGGGATTCCGTTTCCCGAAGCGGTCTCGCTTGCACAGTATGCGTCTAAAGTAACTGGAGTTGATTCGGCAATGATCCTCGCTATCCTAGAACAAGAGACAAACATCGGTTCTAATCTTGGTAATTGTCTCTTTAGTGATAGTCATAGTGCTCGACCGGTGATGCACCCAACACGAGATGAACCAGTATTTTTAGCAATCGCTGCTATTCTCGGTTTTGATCCATACTCTCGAACGGTTTCGTGTCCAATTGTTCAAAATGGTTCACGAGTCGGCTGGGGTGGTGCTATGGGTCCTTCACAGTTCATTCCTTCCACTTGGGCTATCTATGGCGGTATTGTAAATAATGGTAGTGGCTGGACGTACAGCAAAGACGTCGACGCCATTCGTCGTATCAACGGTACCAATAGTCCAGCTAATCCATTCAATAATAAAGATGCGTTTATTGCGACTGCACTACTCCTCCGAGATAATGGAGCGAATGGTTCATACAGTGGAGATCGTCTGGCGGCGCTACGGTACTACGCTGGTTGGGGAGGAGCAACTAATCCTGCTAACGCTTTCTACGGTGATCAAGTAATGAATCGTAAATCGCGTTTAGCGCAAGAGATTCAAATCTTGGGATCATAAGAGTTGCTAAAAGCATACTTTTTGCTATAGTGTGCGTCACAAGAAATTAGGTGTTCCCACTTATTATATTCCAGTGGTGGGCAGAAAATCTTAAAAAGATTTCTGCCCACCACACCGGGGGCGCCGAAGTATTTGTATATATGAAAAAAGATATTCATCCGAAGAACTACCGCAAAGTAATATTCCATGACAACTCATCAGGTGAGCGAATGCTGATTGGTTCTACAATTGAGACATCGGCTACTGATAAATGGACTGATGGGCAGGAGTATCCACTAACAACTGTTGATGTTTCAAGTGCATCACATCCGTTCTACACTGGACAAGAGAAGGTGATGGATACCGCTGGTCGCGTTGACCGCTTCAAGCAGCGTATGGCAAAAGCCGGAGCTACACGCAGCAAGAAAGAATAATATAAAAAACCACCCGCCAGCGGGTGGTTTTTTATAATTACCTAATTATGCTTGCTATTGCACCAAGATTCAGTACTATTGACCAACATGGAATTCAACCAAGATACATTGCAAGAATTTAAAGAAAATCAGAAAACGCAATTTTTGGCGTCACAATTTGAAAGTGAACTGGTGAAATTGCGTGAAGCAGAAGAATTAGCTGATTCTGATCCTGAAATGGCAGTGCTGGCTGAAGAAGAAATCACTCGGCTGACCGCACAATTGCAAAACCAGTTTGCTGAAATGGAACACATCATCGAGGCTAATAAGGAAGAGGAAGCAAAACCGTTTGGGGTGATGCTCGAAGTGCGGGCTGGTGCGGGTGGAGACGAGGCGTCACTTTTTGCCGCCGAACTAGCATCGATGTACTTACAGTACGCCGAAAATAACGGCTGGCAAACGATTCGTTCGCACGTGTCAGAGACGGAAGCTGGCGGGTATAAAGAAGCGGCATTTGAGATATTGGGCAGCGAAGTGTACAACCATTTGCGCTACGAGACTGGTGTGCACCGCGTGCAACGTATCCCTGCCACTGAAAAGCAGGGACGTATTCATACTTCGACCGCTTCGGTGGCGATTTTGCCAATGCGTAAGAAGCCAACTATCGAAATAAATCCAGGAGATATCGAAATGGAGTTCTCACGGTCGGGCGGTGCGGGCGGACAGAATGTTAATAAAGTAGAAACAGCGGTACGTCTCATCCACGTACCAACGAACATTGATGTCCGCTGTCAGAGTGAACGGTTCCAACTTAAGAATCGAGAAAAAGCAATGATTATGTTAATTGCAAAATTGGAGGCTATCCATGAAGAAGAGGAAATGCGAAAACACGCTGAGACCCGTAAGAACCAGATTGGTACTGGTGATCGTTCGGAAAAAATCCGTACCTACAATTTTCCGCAAAATCGTATCACCGATCACCGCATCAAGCAGTCTTGGCATACTATTGAATCAACGCTGGCTGGCAATATTGCTCCAATTGTTGAAGCGTTGCAAGCAGTCGCGGCTGGTGGGGAAGTAGGAACGGAGGAAGAGTAAGTCCTATTGCGCACACCAGGTGCCTATGGTACTATCACGCCGCTAAGCGCTCGGTGCGCTTTTTTAGGACTCAGGCTGTGCTACGCATGGCTTCCTTGACCAGGAATACACTTACTTATAACCAGTATTTCCGGCGCAATTTCGAACATGAGTCATCATAATATTATGTCAACAACATCAAACAACCCAACTTTTATCGACCGACTTTTTAAATCTGGATCTCATTTTGGTTTTAAAAAGAGCCGCCGCCATCCAACCGTCACTTCTTATTTATATGGTACAAAAGATGGTAACGACATTTTTGATTTAGAAAAAGTCGCTACATCGCTCGATGCTGCCAAAGCGATACTCTCCGACGCTGGAACGCAAGGAAAATCAGTTTTGTTTGTCAGCACAAAAGATGAAAGTGCAGTAATTGTCAAAGCAGCAGCGGAAAAAATTGCTGCGCCGTACGTCACTAATCGTTGGATTGGTGGGATGCTCTCTAACTTCAGTGAAATTAAAAAGCGAATCAATCGCCTTGAAGCGTTAGTTAATGAACGAGAGTCTGGAGAATTGGAACGAAAATATACCAAAAAAGAGCGGGTGGTGATTAGTCGTGAAGTGGATAAACTCACGTTCAATTTCTTTGGTATTTCTAAAATGGTAAAATTGCCAGATTTGATGGTGGTAGTTGACCCTCGTCACGATGCGATTGCGGTCACTGAAGCACAAGGGAAGCATATTCCAGTCATTGCAATTATGAGTTCTGATTGTGATACTAACAAAGTACAATACCCAGTGGTGGCTAATGATTCGCTACAAAGTAGTGTTTCGCTACTCATCGATGAATTAGTAGCAGCGTACGCCGCAGGAAAGACCGCGTATGTACCAAAGCCAGTAGAAGCACGTCGTGCACCAACTAGACGACGGGCAGAATAAGTCGTCTGTGTTTTTGCAGACTAGCTATTACTCTTGAAGTTAGTTCATTAAAATATTTTCTATGGAAATCACATCAGTACAATTAAAAGAATTACGAGAAAAAACTGGCATTTCGGTGATGCAGTGTAAGCGTGCGCTTGAAGAGGCGGGTGGTGACATGGAAAAGGCAGTCATCATTCTTAAGAAGAAGCGTAGCGAGGCAGCTGAGAAAAAGTCGGACCGAGTTCTTGGTGCCGGCGCGATTGGTTCGTACATACACAATACGAATGAAGTTGCTGCTATGGTTTTGCTCGCAAGTGAAACTGACTTTGTGTCAAAGAATCAGGAATTTATAGCGCTTGCTCGTGATATCGCGATGCACGTTGCTGCTACTGATCCAAAGTTCATCACTAAAGAAGAAGTGCCAGCCGAGACGATTGAAAAAGCGAAGGAAGTATTTGCTACTGAAATGGTGGGTAAGACCGCTGAAATGCAAGAGAAGATTATGGCAGGGAAGCTTGCATCTTATTTTAAAGATCAGATTCTTATGGAACAAGATTTCATTAAAAATCCGGAGACAACTATTGGCGAGATGGTTAATGGTGCAGTACAGAAGTTTGGTGAAAACGTCTCAATCGCCAAAATTGCTCGGCTGTCAGTAAAATAAGCCATTGTGGTCATGCCAGCCTTGACTGCCTTTCTTGTGAGCACTGTTTCATTGTTGCTCCTTGTTATTTTTACTCAGCAAGAACGTCGACGGGGTCGACGTTTCTTTGCGAGCAAATTTCGTACCAGACTTGACCGTATAGTCGGTTGGCTTGAGCAGGAACTTCAAGAAAAATGTACACATTTTATTAAATACATCGTGCAACTCAATTGGTATTACAGCATCCATTCTGTCTTAAAAGCCATCTTGCGCGCATTGGTGACACTGTATGCATATTTTGAATCAATCTTTGAGAGAAATCGAACCCGGGCAAAAGAACTTCGTAGTGAAAAGCGGATGCTTAATAAAAATAATCATCTCGGAGTAATAGCGAAACACAGAGTTGATACAGCATTAACGCCGGGAGAACAAAGACGATTGCGAAAACGAACACTTGAAGGTAAAGACTAATGAGAATTTAGTGCTGGTAAAAATTAGAAAATTTTGTTAGGATTTGCATCGTTGCAGTAAAAGTAAAATATTGTAGCTCAGTTGGTAGAGTTGAAAAGTCTGGGAGACGTTTCAAAGTTTTGTCACAAAACCGTTGTGCTCCAAGAAGTAGGAAGAAAGAGATCTTAATAAAGTCCAATGCCACCTTAGCTCAGTTGGTAGAGTTGAAAAGTCTGGGAGACGTTTCAAAGTTTTGTCACAAAACCGTTGTGCTCCAAGAAGTAGGAAGAAAGAGATCTTAATAAAGTCCAATGCCACCTTAGCTCAGTTGGTAGAGTTGAAAAGTCTGGGAGACGTTTCAAAGTTTTGTCACAAAACCGTTGTGCTCCAAGAAGTAGGAAGAAAGAGATCTTAATAAAGTCCAATGCCACCTTAGCTCAGTTGGTAGAGCAACGGTTTTGTAAACCGTGGGTCGTCAGTTCAAGTCTGACAGGTGGCTCAAAGTAAGAAAAATAACTCACTCCAGTCGGTGGCTGGAGTGAGTTATTTTTGAGCAACACGCATTTTGCCTACGGTATAGACGATTTAAAAGAGTCAATATTGTTTGATAGACCTTTATTTTCAACAGAAACAGGTATATACTCGCGGGTACTTATGGCCGTAGACGACCAATCACAATTGCTACCGTATGCACGGCGACCAGATTTTAAAGTAGCTCGAGCATCTGAACTTTCCGGTACTGATCGAAGGTTCTATCGTTTCTTGGAAATTGTCCCAGGCGTCGCAGCGTGGGGGACACTTATTAGTATTGTACTGGCGTCGATGTACGCACCATTTTTGGCGGCGTACTTTATTATCGCTTTTTCAATTTATTGGGTACTCAAAACAATCTTCCTGTCAGTTCATGTGCGCTACAACTGGAAGCGACTTAAGCACCACATGTCACTTGATTGGCGACAACTCATTTCGCGATTTAAATACGATCACATATACCACCTGGTGATTTTCCCTTTTTATCAAGAGCCACAAGAAGTACTTGAAGGTGCGTTGCAAGGCCTGATTGCTGCAAAGTATGACCCCAAGAAGTTGATTGTGGTCTTGGCGGCGGAGGGGAGAGCAGGCACCGAAGCAGAAATTCTCGCCCGCACCATGGAACAAAAGTATGGTGCTAAGTTCGGTCACTTTTTAGTCACTATTCATCCTGATGATACGCCAGGAGATATAGCTGGGAAGGGGTCAAACACGCACTATGCACTACATCAAGTACGGGAAAAAATTATCGATGTGCATCACATACCGTATGAAAATATCCTGACCTCGATTTTTGATGTTGATACGGTCATCTATGCTGATTATTTCAACTGTTTGATTTGGCATTTTATGACGGCAGAAAACCCATATAAAAGTGCGTTTCAGCCGGTACCACTGTTCACCAACAATCTCTGGGATGCACCAGCGCTTTCTCGGGTAATGGCGATGTCGAGTACCTTCTGGCAAATGATTATGCAGGAGCGACCCGATAAAGCAGCAACATTTTCTTCTCATTCAGTGAGTTTTAAAGCGTTGTACGAGATTGGGTACGGTCAGCCTAATGTCGTAAGTGAGGACTCACGGATTTTCTGGAATCTACTCATTGCAAATAATGGGGACTTCTCGGTAGTGTCATTATCATACCCAATTGCGATGGACGCTACTACCGCACCTACGTTTTGGGGAACACTTAAGAATATTTATAAACAACACCGCCGTTGGACGTACGGGGTAGAAAACTGGTGTTACTTGGTGTATCACTTTACCAAAAATAAAGCGATACCTCTGCGAAAGCGAATTGGAATAGCGGCAATGCAAGGAGAAGGATACTGGTCTTTGGTCACCAACCCGATTATGCTTTTTATTCTCGGCTGGGCACCGATTTTTTTGGGCACAAGAGAGTTCCATGAGACGGTACTGTCGTATGAATTACCAATTATGGTACGTAACTTGCTCATTGTCGCAATGGTTGGTCTAGTGGTATCTTCAATCATTTCGTTATCGCTCACTCCACCGCGACCAGCGCACCGGAGTCGTTTCCAATATGTGGTTATGGCACTACAGTGGATTATGGTGCCGCTCACGATGATCTTCTTCAGTGCGATTCCTGGACTTGATGCTCAGACCCGGTTGATGTTTGGAAAGTACATGGGCTTTTGGGTTACTCCCAAAAGAGAAAAATAATTCGTTATGCCACAAAAACCACAAATAGAATTACTGTCGTCAATACATCGCAAGCGATTGTTTTTCACCCTGGTACTCATTTTTCTGATTTCGTTTCCCGTGATGGTCTTTTATACTGCCGGCTATCGAATTGATTTAGAGAATGATGAACAGACTATTGTCACCACTGGTGGCATATATATCACCACTGACAAATCTGAAGTCGAAGTATATCTCGATGATGTGCAAGTAGAACGACTTCGTCTCTTTCGATCAGCGTATTATATTCAGAATATTGCCGCCGGTTCACATCGGATGGTGGTACAGCGTCCAGACCTTATTACCTGGGTCAAGGTGCTTCCAGTTGATGCTTATATGGTCACTGAGGCAGCAGCCTTTAATATGCCGGCAATTCCACAGGTGCGCCCTATCACTAAATATGTAACGGCGACTGGCACTGCTATCTATCTTGGTGCTGATGAGACTACAATAGAGATATTCAATACAGCGACAACTACTGTACCGATTTTTTTCACAGAATCAAAACGTACCACGTCATACCAAAGTAATAAAGAGTACGAATTTGTCAGTAGTTTATTTGCTTCCTCCTCTACTTCTTCTCGTTCAGTCTTCACACTGATATCTGAAGAAGAGCGCTTCCGTTTTGCAACCAGTACGGTCTCTGCGGAAGAGGGCTCGACTTCAGTTCCGTCAATCATAGAACGAAACAATGTTCGTCTGGTTACTCGTCTACAAGACATCTTCGCAGTCTGGCAAGGACCAGACCGGTCAATACCACACTACTACTGTGTCACCGCGGGTGATGCTACTACTACGGCGCTCCGATATGGTCAGCATGTTGCAGATGCCGTTACCGTTTTTGCACAATCGACCACCACCCCACTTATTGTAGTAGGGGACCGTCTGTGCCGACCGGAAATCAAACTTAACCACTTGCGCAAAGATGTTTATTTTTATGATTTTTTCCCAAATAGTTCAGACTTGGTACTGCTGCAACTAGTAGATGGGCTCTATGTGACTGAAATTGATGATCGGGCATGGCAGAATGTACAGCAAATCTATGCTGGTACTGACTTCCAAGTTATCGTTGAGAATAATATTATTTATGTGAAAGACGGTCTGAACTATTTTGAAATAATTACTACGCTCAATGTAAAGTAGTAGTAGGTATTGTGATACACTCACTAACAATTATTAATGCAATCTAACTATCTATGGAAATACCACGCGGACATCAACACCCAATTACGCAGATGATTACGGAGATAAACGGTATCTTTGCTGAAATCGGTTTTGTCTTTGCTTCTGGTCCTGAGGCGGAGAAGGAGAAATACAATTTTGATCTCTTAAATGTGCCGAAAGAGCATCCTTCTCGAGATATGCAAGATACGTTTTGGTTTAAACCACAAGATGTTACTGAACCAATGGTGCTCCGTACACATACTAGTCCGGTGCAGGCTCGGTATATGGAGAGCCATGAACCACCGATTCGCATTATCGTGCCAGGGAAGGTGTTTCGGAATGAGGCGACTGATGCCACGCACGAAGCGCAGTTCTATCAAGTGGAAGGACTCTATATTGATAAAGATGTCCACCTTGGGTACCTTAAAGGAACGCTGGAATATTTCTTTTCGAAATTCTTTAGTGGTAAGACGGAGGTACGTTTTAGACCAAGTTTTTTTCCGTTCGTGGAACCTGGGGTAGAAGTTGATATGCGTCTCCTTGAAGGAAATAGTAAATTGGTAGGAAAGTGGATTGAGGTGATGGGGGCAGGAATGGTACATCCTAATGTGCTCCGTGGTTGCAACATTGATCCAGAAGTATATTCAGGCTTTGCGTTTGGTATGGGAATCGACCGTCTGGGGGTGATGAAATATGGGGTTGAAGATGTTCGTGACTTTTATACCGGGGATCTTCGATTTGTTAATCAATTCTAAATTATGAAAGTAATACACAGTTGGCTTAAGGAGTATGTTGGCGCTGCGCTTCCTGATGCTGCACAGGTAGAAGCATTGCTCACCTTTCATGCATTTGAAGTAGAAGGAGTTGAGCAAGTAGCAGGAGAAGAGGTTATCGATATAAAAGTGCTCCCCGATCGGGCGAGTGACTGTCTCTCGCACCGTGGCATTGCTAGAGAACTCGGTAGTATTTTGAATGCTCCACTGGCGGTGGATCCACTCGCCACCACCATAACGCTTAAGGAAACAAAACAGGTTTCGGTAACTATCGAGGACACCATCGCTTGCCCGAGATTTACTGCAATTGTTATGACGGGTGTAACCGTCAAAGAATCTCCTGACTGGCTTAAGCGACGTCTCTTGGCACTAGGTCAGCGACCAATTAATACCATCGTCGACGCTACTAATTACGTCATGTTTGCCCTTGGACAACCGATGCACGTGTACGATGCTGATAAATTTCCTCAGGTGGATGGGACATGGCAGTTTGGTGTTCGCTTAGCTACAGAAGGTGAAACAGTGAGTCTTCTGGCAGAAGGAGGTAAGTCTGAAGATAGAATCGTAACATTAACCGGTACAGAACTTCTCATTACCGAGAAGTCTTCTAATACGCCAGTTGGTTTAGCTGGTATTAAGGGTGGTCGGTTTGCAGAGTTGACTGCTGATACTAAAAATATCATCATCGAAGCCGCTTGTTTTAATCCGACCGTCATTCGTAAGACCGCCCGTCGTTACAACATCCTTACCGACGCCTCTAAACGTTTTGAAAATGGCCCGTCATGGGAGCTACCACTCTACGCTCAGCAGATGATTGTCGATCTCATTCTCGATATTTCTGGTGGTACCTTTGCTGGTTTGCTTGATGTCTACCATGAAAAACAAGAAGTGGTGACAACAACCGTTACGGTAGCAAACGTGCGCCGATTACTTGGAATACCGTTTACTGCCGAAGCGGTGCAGTTATTACTGGAACGAATCGGTGCAGTAGTTACTACCGTTGAAGATGGGGTGTTTACGGTAGAGGCACCATTTGAACGGACTGATCTTATTGGTGAGGAAAACTACATTGATGAGATAGGCCGGTTACATGGATTAACGGAAGCGCCGTCAATGTTGCCACCACCGGTACCACTAGTCGAAATTAATGCGCAGCAGTATTACAGTGACAGAGTGCGTGCCGCGCTTATTGAGCAGGGATTCTCTGAAGTTATTACATCATCATTCCAAAAGAAAGGTGACTTGCAGTTACAAAACGCGCTGGCGAGCGATAAAAGTTTTCTCCGTGATTCGCTTCGAAAAAATATCATAGCGGTACTTGACGCTAATTTTACCCACACTGATTTATTAGGAATTACGGAAGTTCGGGTATTCGAATTGGGGACTGTTTTTAATAAAATAGAAAGAGGAATTGGTGAACAGATGATGCTGACGCTCGGTGTACGCACTAAAGGAAATGGGTATTCACAGAAAGACGATACAATCGTACAAGGATGTCTCCGGTCAGTAGAGTCAATACTAGGTGCTGGGCTTTCGTGGAAAATTGAGAAGGGAGTAGCGGAACTTAATTTTACTGCTCGCCTTGCTTCCTTGCCGGCTCCGACGGCGTATGCACCCTGGGTAAAGCAACCAGCGTTGCAATATCAGAGCGTATCATCATATCCGGCGATTTCGCGCGATGTTGCACTGTTCGTCTCCAATAATGAAGATGTAGCTACTGTTGCTACTGTGCTTGCCACTACCGCTGGTTCGCTCCTGGTGCGACAGACGCTCTTTGATACCTATACCAAAGACGGTCGTACTTCGTATGCCTTTCGCTTGGTGTTTCAGGCGATTGATCGTACTCTCACTGATATTGAAATCAATAAGATAATGGAAGAAGTCTATGTGTCGGTAAAGGGGCGTGGGTGGGAAGTCCGCTAATCAAGAACTGATTTTAAAAAATGCTCTGTTGCATCTTGTATTAAGAACCCGAATTTTAACCAAAAAGAGCATAAAATGAGGGTATTTTTGTGGTGAGGGAGCACTTTTTTATGGTATACTATTCCAAATTTACTTCCTGATTTGGTACCACTAGTAGTACAAATCAAGAAGCAAGAAATTATTCATTTTCAAATTTATGGCAGCAAAAAAAGAATCCGCCCAGCATTACGACGCCTCATCGATTTCAGTTCTTGAAGGACTTGATCCGGTGCGCAAGCGTCCCGGAATGTACATCGGGACTACTGGTCCAGACGGACTTCATCATCTCATTTGGGAAGTATTTGATAACTCTAGAGATGAAGCAATGGGTGGCTTTGCCAATCGTATCGAAGTAGCACTATTGCCTGATGATTATATTCGCGTTGTCGATAATGGTCGTGGTATTCCCGTAGACCTTCATAAGCAGACTGGTGTTTCGGCGCTCGAAACGATTCTTACGGTCCTTCATGCGGGAGGTAAGTTTGGTGGAGATGATTCGGGGTATAAAGTCTCAGGCGGGCTTCATGGAGTGGGGGTGTCGGTAGTGAATGCACTTTCGACGCATCTTATTGCTGAAGTACATCGTGATGGTGGTTACTTTATTCAGGAATACAACATTGGAAAACCAAAATCAAAAATTAAGAAAGTCGGTTCTTCAAAACTGCAGGGTACCATTATTACGTTCAAGGCAGACCTAGATATCTTTAAGGAGATAAAATACGATTACAAGCGAATCGTCACTCATTTGCGACAGCAAGCATATTTGGTAAAGGCGATGAAACTTACAGTCATTGACGCCCGTGAGCTGGATGGAGGAGTACAGAAAAAACTCGATATCGGTGGTAAACAGTATTTGGCTGATGAACATCTCCCCGTCCCGCATGAGCATTTCTATTTTGAGGGTGGATTACGTTCGCTTGTTGCGTTTAATAATCACTATCAAAAACCCGTCAACAAAAATATCTTCTACGTCGAAAAAAATGATGTGAGTAAAGAAGTGATGGCGGTAGAGGTGGCATTGCAATATGTTGATGATATATCACCACGCATTACCGCATTTGCTAATAACATTTACAATCCCGAACAAGGTACCCATGTCACTGGCTTTAAGACAGCACTCACACGTACGCTCAACAATTACGCCAAAAAAGGAAACTTTTTTTCAGTAAAAGATAAAGACGCTGGGTTCACTGGTGATGATGTGCTCGAGGGTATAACAGCAGTGGTATCGGTAAAAATGCCAGAGATTCAGTTTGAGGGACAAACCAAAGCAAAACTTGGATCGGTTGAAGCTAGAGGTGCAGTGGAATCGGTGTTTGGTGATTCGTTTGCAATGTATCTCGAAGAGAATCCAGATGATGCTAAAGCAATCATCAACAAGGTTATCTTGGCGGTAAAAGCACGAAAAGCTGCCAAGGCAGCAAAAGATAGTGTGCTTCGCAAAGGAGCGCTCGAAGGAATGTCGCTCCCAGGGAAATTGGCTGATTGTCAGACCAAACGCGCCGAGGACTCCGAACTCTTTATTGTAGAGGGAGATTCAGCTGGTGGTTCTGCCAAAATGGGTCGTGACCGTAAAACACAAGCGGTCTTACCACTACGTGGTAAGATCCTCAACGTTGAGCGTGCTCGTATTGATAAGATGCTTGCTTCAGAACAAATCAAAAACCTCGTCATTGCACTTGGTACGGCAATTGGCGATGTATTTGATGTTTCGAAACTCCGCTACCATAAGATTATTATCGCGACCGATGCTGACGTTGATGGGGCACACATACGGACACTCCTGCTGACACTTTTCTATCGTTACTTCCGACCACTGATCGATGAAGGGTATATCTACATCGCCCAACCACCACTCTATAAAATCCAGAAAGGGAAAGATGTCCATTACGCTTTTAGTGACGAAGAGAAGTTTTCGATTTTGAAAGACATGGGAGAAGAAGTGTCAGAGGAAAGTGGGCTTGAAGGGGTGGAGACAGAAGAAGAGGGGTCAGATGAAATGGCTACTAAAAAAACTAGTCGAGCGCGTATTCAACGCTACAAGGGTCTCGGTGAGATGAACGCCGAAGAATTGGCAGAAACAACGATGCAGGTTGAAAATCGTATCTTGAAGCAAGTAGCAATTGAGGATGCACAAAGTGCAGACAAAGTCTTCGATATCTTGATGGGGACTGACGTTTCTAGTCGAAAATCATTTATACAGAGTAATGCTAAGATGGCGACACTCGACATCTAGCGACTTATAAAAAATGGGTGGGGCGCTTTGCGCCCCACCCATTTTTTATAAGTCGCTACCTGATAAACGGCACTGTTTGTTGCAGTGTATCATTGAGTGCATACACATCATTTGCTTCATCGACGATTACAATAAAGGTAAAAGTCGCTACTTTAGGGGCGGAGAAGCCAATAGTCATAACTGCTCGTTCATTTGGTTTAAGTGCAATCTCATCATTTGATTCATAGTGCGAACCATCGGGAAGGGTGACTGAGAGATCCCATGTTCCTGAAGTCTTGGTGCCATAGTTCTTTACTTCAAATTGGATTGCACCGGCCTTGTCTTGTGATACCACACCAGGGACGAAACTGTTGTTTATAATACTTCCAGTTCCAATGAATCTGACACCGAGGTCAGTTCGACCATTCGGGTCAGAGACAGGAGTAGTATAGGTTATTTTTTCGGTATACGTCGGTGTTATTGCTTTTGGTGGAATACTGTTAGGTACTGTCTCGGGAGTTGGTATAACAGGTGTGGTTGGAATTTCTGTGATCACTGGCTCGGTAGTAAGTACTGTCTCTTCCGGCAATTCGATATCTGGTACACTTTCTTGATTACTCGCGATGGCATTATTGACTACGGTTAGCTGTATAGTCTTAAAAGCGCGCGGTTTAGTATCATTAGTTCCAGAAAAAGAAATGGTATACGCAAGATCAGCGTACCGGTCTTTCTCTGAATCAACAGAAAATACTACTTCAGTAGCATTGCCCAGACTGTACTCGGTGGCACAGGTAATACTGCTGAGTGCCCTAACGCCAATTAGATCAACAGCAACTCCTTCTTTACAAGCATAAGAAAAAGAAAACGTACCAGGAATTTTTGATTCATTCCAGGTTGCTTTGACGGGGACTCCAACAGTAGTTAAGGTATTATCACTCGCTACTACTAAAGACCATTTGTCGGTAGTAGAGTCCACGATATCAAGACGTCGTTCATTGAGAGTCTCAGCCAAAGAGGCGAGAGAGGAAAAGGCGCTAGGAGCTAGACCGACTAACTTTATTGCCAACCAGGCAATTAGGATAGTGACACCGAAAAATCCAATAATAGCAGTTATCTTGAGAAGAGAGTTTTTCTTCGGTAATAGTTGTTCTGACTCATTCATATTTTGAGAAAGTACCATACTGATAAACTTTTGTCAATACATGGAAAGACTCTTTTCGCGTACTCTGGAAAAGATGAAAAAGAGCTAAGTGATTGACTTTTATGCTAAATGTATTATAATATAAAAACATGGACGCGCTATTTGAGCAAATTTGGAGTAGAAAAGTAGTGTTTTTTAGCACGTTCTTTTTGATATTCTCACTAACGTATCTAGTCTTTCTGGCTTTTGATATGTTACCGGAATTGAAAAACCCGGCGATTGAATCAGAGAGTAATGTAGACACCGTGATCCAAGTACAAACCGCTCAAGAAATAAATGAAATCGTAGAGACAGTCTCAGAAGCTGGTAGTGATCCTGCTCCATCGGTAGTAGAGACTACACCGACTCAAGCAATTCTCCCAGTTTCTCTCTTTATTCCAAAACTTAACCGATCAGTGTCCGTACTTAATCCAAATTCACGCAATGTGATTGACCTTGATGCGGCATTACTTGAGGGGGTGGTACGTCACCCTGATTCGGCGGCGCTAGCGCAAGAGGGTACGGTATTTATTTTGGGACATTCTAGTTACCTTCCTAAAGTTTTTAATAAAAATTTTCAGGCATTTAATGGTATCCAGAATCTTGAGTGGGGAGATAAAATAGAACTGCTTGCAGCTGAAACTACGTATATCTATCGAGTCGAAAAAGTTTATCGTGCCAAGGCGAATGATTTGACTGTGGCAATCGCTGGAACAGAGAAGACATTAACACTGGCGACCTGTAACAGTTTTGGAAGTACTGATGATCGGTACATTGTAGAAGCCAAGCTAATCGAGACGCGAAATTCATGAGGCAAGGGCTGATTGACTTGACAAAACAGTTTTTATTACTTATCATTTTATAGTATCGTTCTCCTCGGTCTGTCTATCCCATAAGGATTCACCTGCTCTTTTTGAAGTATCTACGAAGTACTTCATCGGCTTCAGTACTCTTGCGTAACAATTTTGGTGTAGGTGAGAGTATAAAGCTTATGAATAAACAGGAAATTGTTATGACTAAAAATAGTAGAACCATTGTAGGCACTGCAATGTTGTTTGTCGTTGGTCTGGTGGCAATCGCATTTTTATCGCCTACGTTAGTAGTGGCGACTGAATTTAGTTTTGGCCCAGAACAGGACTTTTTGTATAATCCAAATCCAGTAGTGACCACTTCCACTTATATAACGGAACCTGGAGTCACGGTCACTGGTACAGAGAGTAGCTTCACGAGTAGCTTCACTGAATGTGCGATTGAAGCTAGTCGAAATTTGGTGACTATCGGAGATAGTATTGATCTTAGTTGGTATACCAGTGGCTTTTCTGCTATTACCGTTAATGGTCAAACTGTGTCTCAAAACACTGGAACAATGACGATACAAAATCTTCAAAATAGTACGACCTTTACGTTGCAAGCTCTCAGCGATAATGGTGCGCGCTGTTTTGAACAGGTGACGGTTTTGTGTGCTCCACCAGTGGTGCCACCAGCCTGTGCACTTTTGGTTGAAAAAACAGTCAATTCGACAGCCACTACTGTCGGGGCTGAACTCACCTACACCATCACCGTGACTAATACCGGCGACGCAAATTGTTCAGGGGGAGGAGTGAAGATTGAAGATGTTATTGATGCTAATCTACTCTACCTACGACACACGCTTACCAGTAATCTCACTGCTGGATACGGCAGTACTCCAGTGTATACCAGCAGTGATCGTACGCTTCATTTCAATGGTAATACTTTAACACCAGGGGAATCAGGTACCATCACATGGACTGGTAAAGTACAATTACCGACACAATGTGGTGATTTTACGGTGAAGAATCAAGCCAAGGCGACGGCGTATGAACTCAATAATTTCCAAACGTGGGTATATAGTCCGCAAGTCACTACTACTATTAATAATGACTGTGTCATTCCGCATCCTCCAGTGTGTACGCTAGTACCGGATACTCAAACTGTCGGTCATGGTGGTTCTGCTGTCCTTACTTGGACTACAGAGAATGCGACAGCGGTAACATTGACCGATTTTGGTGCAGTTGCATTAGATGGTACAAAGACAACGGCGGCACTATATACAAATAAAACCTATACGCTGTTAGCAACTGGTCCAGATGGGCAAGTTACTTGTACCGCTATCGTATTGGTCACTCCAGAACCACCAGCTCCAACTTGTACATTACTCCCTGATACGCAGACTATCCAAACTGGGCGGAGTGCGACCTTCACTTGGGCAACTACTAATGCAGATACGGTTACACTCACAAGCTTGGGCGACGTGGCAAAAAATGGCACTGCTACTACGGCACCGCTTACTACCGGTGGAATATATGAATTGGTAGCTACCGGCAACGGAAAAACAGTTTCTTGCTCGGCTGCAGTTATTGTGGAAACTGTCCCACTCCCAACGTGTGATAGTTTTGTCGCTAGTCCAACAACAATAATGGTTGGTACTAGTACGACACTTGCATGGCAGACTTCAAATGCTACTAGTGCATATATCAATAATGGTGTCGGTGTCGTCGCTGTTGATGGGTCGGTAATAGTAACACCACTTGCTAGTCTCACGTACCAGTTGACTTTAGTTGGTGAAAACAATCAGACTACCAACTGTTTCGCTCCGGTCACAGTAACCGCAGACCCAGTTCCGGTTTGCGAAGTATTTACTGCATCACCAAGCTCACTTTCCGCTGGTGGTGGTTCAGTCACCCTTAATTGGAAAATTTCGAATGCAAAGACGGTAACTATTGCTCCTTCTATCGGTGCGGTGGCACTCGTAGGTTCGCAGGTAACGAACATCACTCAATCAACCACCTTCACTCTCACTGCGCTTGATGATAATGGTGATGAAGTGCGTTGCACGGCACCGGTAATAGTTGCTGACCCAGTTGCACCATTTACGTGCGCTAACAATGTTCTTTTTAGTGCTTCCCCAAGTTCTTTCTTGCGAGGAAATACATCGACACTAACGTGGAGCACTACGGGCGTAGAGACAGTATCGATAAGTGGTATCAATGCTACGACACTTTCTGGCAGCCAGACTGTCTCACCAGCGAGTAACACGACGTATGAACTCACTGCCACGAGTCAAGGAAAAACAATATACTGTCCAGTTTCAGTCAATGTTACTACCAGTGGAGGTGGTGGCGGGGGGAGTGTGAGTCCACGTTGTGAACTTACTATTTCAGACAAACGTATCAAAGCGGGCGAAAAGGTAACACTTACCTGGGATACTACCAATGCTACGGGAGTAACTCTATCGGACGATCGAGGGGAAGTACTTTTCACCACTGATGAATATTTGGCTTCAGATAAAAGAAAGTACTATGACTATGCACTAACCCTGAAACCAACTCGTACCACGGAGTACACACTCTTAGCAGAACGTAGCTCTCGTGATGAGGAATGTTCGGTGAAAGTAGTCGTCGAAGATGATGTGGTGGTACTACAGACACGCGATCAAGGACTGGTGGCTGGTATATCACTGACACAAGTTCCGTACACTGGATTTGAAGCCGGACCATTTATGACTGCGATGTTCTATTTGCTACTCATCGCTTGGTCGCTCTATATTACATATTTACTTGTGGTACGAAAGCAAATGGTGACGAGCATAGCGGATAATCACATTGTAATGACGCCGAACGAGGTTGTTATGCAGCAAGCAGAAAGCGTCCGACCAGATCTCTTTGTGAAGACTGCAGTCGCAACACCGATACAGTCTGAATTAACACCGGCTAACCTCCCAATTGGACCAGTGGTCGTGGGATACGAAAATCAGATTACACATAAGTCGATGGTCACTCACAATCCACACCAAGTTGGAGAGGCGGTGGTGACTGATCTTGAAAACCGAGCGCACACACAGAAAGCGTTACTTTCAAGTGATGCTGTCCGTCATTTCATTAGTACTACTGATGGCTCAGTAGACCGACACGCATCACTCGACGAAGTTATCGGTGAAGCAAAGAAAACATACCCACTAGAGGATGGCTGGATTGTAATAAATGAATCACGAATGCGTAATCTTTGTACTATCTGCAAAGAAAATCAAGTCGCTTCGAGTGATCGACCATTTATCCCAGCTACGGTACCAGAAGGAACGGGATCACTTGCTGAAGCAATTGTGACTGGTAATATCGTTGCGGCATACAAAATGATTGGTAATCGTCCGATGTTTGCACTGGCTGATGCTGCTGCTGATCTCGATGCCTTATACCGCAATCGTCGTGGTGGTACCGCAACGGTCTCAGATATGCTTACTACCGAAACGAAGCAACTATCTGATGAACAATTAAAAAATACTATCTCGGCATTAACGGGAGCGCTTGATGGGACGTACACTAGCGAAGAAGAGGCGGTGAAAGTAGCAATCATGAAAGCAGTGAAGGCAGTGGCGTAGAAGAGATGATAAAGAAAAGCGGGGCGGCTCCAAAAGAGCCGCCCCGTTTTTGTACTATCAAGTTTTTATACGTTTACCTCAGCTATTAATTTCATACTCAAGGCTTCGATGGTGAGTAATTCTGACTCACCAGTGTCACGAGATTCGAGGGTGATTGTTTTACTTTCGACTTCTTTATCGCCAATCACAATAAAGTAAGGAAGTCTCATCTGTTTGGCGCTGCGAATTTTCTTTCCCATTGATTCATTGGAAGTATCGAGTGTTACTCGGAATCCAGTTGCTCTAAGTGTTTCGGCTACTTCGGTGGCATACGTGACATGAGTATCAGCAACGGGAATGACAGCGAGCTGCGTTGGACAGAGCCAGAGTGGGAAGTTACCAGCAAAGTGTTCAATCATGATTGCCATAAAGCGTTCGAGTGAACCAGCAATTGCGCGGTGAATCATCACCGGTGTTTGCTTCTTACCCGCATTGTCTGTGTACTCCAAATTAAAGCGCGCTGGCATATTGAAGTCGAGCTGAGCGGTAGCGAGTTGTCGCTCACGACCAATTGCATCTTTAAACATGAAGTCAAGCTTTGGTCCATAAAAAGCAGCTTCGCCTTCGACCCGCTTGTAAGGAAGGTTGAGACGTTTTGCTACTGCTTCGAGCATTTGTTCCGCCTTTTCCCAGTTTCCTCTTTCGCCAATATACTCGTCGGGTTTGGCTGGATCACTCACTGAGAGTGATACCCAGAATTTTCCTTCTTCAAACATACCAAGAGAGGTATAGAACTGCTTGATGACGTTTACAATGTTCTCTACTTCTTGGTCAATTTGATCGACGGTACAGAACACGTGCCCATCGTCCTGTGTGATACTGCGTACTCGACCAAGACCAATGAGTTCGCCAGCTTGCTCATCACGGTAGACCATAGTGGTCTCAGCAAAGCGAAGGGGTAGTTCTTTGTATGATCGAGGTCTGGCGTCGTAAATCTGAGTATGATGCGGACAATTCATTGGCTTCATGACAAACTCAGTATCAGATTGACCCTTCACATGGAAAAGTTCGTCTTTAAATTTTTCCCAGTGCCCGGAGGTCTTGTAGAGATCACTTTTGGTGATGTGTGGAATAGTTACCTTTACATATCCATACTTAGCTTGAATCTGGCTGATTTTTTCGACAATCAGATCACGCATAAGGGTACCATTCGGAGTGAAAAGTGGCAGCCCGGCGCCAACCAGTTCGGAAAAAGTAAAGAGGTCAAGTTCTTTGCCAAGTTTACGGTGATCACGTGCTTTAGCTTCTGCTTGTTGCTTTTCGTAGGCTTCGAGTTCTTCTTTGGTTTCAAAAGCAAGACCGTAAATGCGAGTGAGCATAGGATTTTTTTCATCACCGCGCCAGTAGGCGCCAGCAATTTTTTCAAGTTTGAACGCGTCGGTGTCTAGTTCATTGTTGGGGTGTTCAGTGTGTCCACCGCGGCAAAGATCGGTAAAACCACCACAAGAGTAAAGGGTAATCGTCTCACCCTTTTTTTCAATCTCATCGATAAGTTCAAGTTTGAATTGATTGCCTGCAAATATCCCACGTGCCTTTTTTGCAGAAACTTCTTCGTGGGTGAATGTGGTCCATTTGTTGAGCAGTTTCTTCATTGACCTTTGCAGTTCTTTGAGATCGGTATCACCAGGAGTATCGCCTCCAGAAAAATCGATATCGTAGTAAAAACCAGTATCAATGGCTGGACCAAGGGTGAGCTTGGCGTGTGGATATTTTTCTAACACTGCTGCTGCCAAGAGGTGAGCGAGCGTGTGTCGTTTATGTTCTAATGATTCGTTCATAGATTTGACTTGATTGCACATTCCTACCTTTTTCCAGACACGCGTCCTCGTCTCTTGCGAGCTTGGTGCTCTGTTCGTTCGATTTTCGCACTAACGTGTGATCAAGAAAAATCGAGTTGCGCGGGGTCTGTCAAAAGGTAGGTATGGACAATCACTGTGTAGGTCGTGACTTCAGTTTTTGCTAGCTCCTGCGGAGCGACAGTCCTATCGAGATGCGAAGCGTCTTGACCGGTTCGCGTCGCGAGCGGAGAACTTGATTCGTGTCTGGCAAATGCTAAAGTCAACGACCGGACTTAAAATTAATAAATCGCCCAAGTGAATGTACGAAAACTTCGTACGCTCACTCGGACGATTTGGGAATCGCGGTTCCACCGAGCTTCCGTCTGGTATGCCAGACGGCGCTTCATTATGACAGATTAGAAGGGAAGTGATTCCACATGACGACACGCGAAGCGTGCTATCTGGCGATTGGTGGTCGCCACAATCTCCGTTTGTCTAATCTTAGCTCGTTGATTGAGATTGTCAAACATCACCGTATTTCGGAGAGAGGTTCGCCAATCATTTCATCGTTGCCGAGGAGTTTTACCTTATCAATTAGGATACTTGGCTCATCATTACGGAGGTTAAATTTGCCTTTAATAGCGACACAATTGCCAGGCACAAGTAATTCACGATTATCATGATACGTTTCAGGAAAGGCAACTGTCTCGATACTGTCGTCTTGGTCAGTAAGTTTAATGAATGCCATTCGGTCGCCTTTTTTGGTGAGGAGCTCCTTTACTGATTCGACTAGCCCAGTGGTCACGACGGTGGTACCTTGATAGCCTTTCTTAATCTGGGTGATACGGGGACGTTTTTCTACCTCAGCTCGTACTGCATCGAGGGGATGTCCGGAAACATATACACCAAGCAATTCTTTTTCCCAGAGTAATTTCTGCCCAATGGAGATTTTTTCAGTCGGAGTAAGTACCAACCCGCTCAACTCGGTGAATCCTCCAAAGAGCGAGTCTTGCCCGGTTTCTTTGCTAGAGACGTGCTCTCGATTGAACGCAAGCAAGTTTTCGAGGTTGCCGTAGAATTGACTCCGACTGCCAAAATTATCAAACGCTCCAGCGCAGGTAAGCGCTTCAAGTGATTTTTTGTTGAGTCCACGATCCTGGATGCGAGTGAGGAAATCTTGCATTGAAGTAAATGGTCCACCTTGTTTTCGTTCTGTAATGATGAATTCGGCGATACCTTCACCAAAGTTCTTTATGGTTGTCAGTCCAAAGCGAATGGTATTTTTGTTGGGCACTACTGAAAAGTCTTCAAATGATTCATTGATATCAGGTGGCAGTACTTCTATACCCATTCGCTCACATTCGTGGATGATTTCAGAAATCTTTTCAGTATCACCTGAATCAGCGGTAAGTACTGCCGACATATATTCAACCGCGTAGTTTGCTTTCATATAGGCAGTTTGATACGCAACGCGACCATAACTTGCAGCGTGCGCCTTGTTAAATCCGTACGCCGCAAACGGCTCGATGAGTTTCCATAATTGCTCTGCTTTGGTATTGGTGAGTCCGTGTGCGAGGAATCCTTTAAAAAGTTTGTCTTTTTCTGCCGCCATAACCTCAGGAATCTTCTTACCCATCGCTTTACGGAGTTTATCTGCTTCTAGCCACGAATAACCAGCGAGTTTGATGGAAGTCATCATGACGTCATCCTGATAGGTAATGACTCCGTATGAGCGGTCGAGGATATCTTCCAAGCGCGGATCAAGGTATGTCACCAACGACGGATTGTGTTTGCGCTCGATGTAGGTTGGAATCATTTCCATTGGTCCTGGGCGATAGAGTGCCACCATCGCATTAATGTCGTGAATAGTTGAAGGACGCAATTGTTTGAGGAAGGCAGTCATGCCAGAACCATTGAGTTGGAAAAGTCCCATTGTCTCACCGCGCGCGAGCATGGCAAAAGTTTTTTCATCATCAAGTGGAATCGCTTCGATGTCAATTTTCTGGTGATGGATTTTTTCAACCCGCTTTACCGCGTCGGCGAGGATGGAAAGGTTTTTGATTCCGAGGAAATCGAACTTGAGGAGACCAACGCCATCCTCACCGACACTCTTCATTTCATACTGAGTGATAAGCTTTCCGGTCTTTGGATCGGGTTGTACCGGTACGAACTGGTCAAGCGGAAGTGGGGCAATCACCACTCCTGCCGCGTGTACTCCGAGATGTCGTACTCGACCTTCAATCTGTTTGGCAAGATCAATAACCTCACGACTTTCGGCATCTTTTTTATACAATTCAGCCAAGTCTGGTTCGATCTCGAGCGCTTTGGTAATCGTCATTGGAAAACCCTGGCTACCCATCGGGATTAGCTTTGCGATGCGGTCACCAGTTGTGTAGGAATGACCGAGTGCACGCGCGACATCACGCACTGCCGCGCGTGCCATCATGGTGCCGAAGGTACCGATTTGCGCTACTTTATCTGCTCCGTATTTTCTTTTTGCATAGTCAATTATTTCATCGCGCCGATTATCAGCATAGTCCATGTCGATATCAGGTGCGGACGGTCGTTCAGGGTTGAGGAAACGTTCAAACGGTAGTTTGTATTCAAGTGGATTTACATTGGTAATCCCTAACACGTAGGTCGTCAGCGATCCTGCCACCGAACCTCGAATGGTAGTGAGGATACCTTGTTCACGTGCTTCTCGGATGAGGTCTCCTACTACGAGGAAATAGCTTGCGTATCCCTTCATCTTGATGACATCGAGTTCGTAGGTGAGACGTTGCTTTAACTCTGGATCTTCCGGATTAAGTCCACGCCAGAGGACTCCTTCCCAGGCGGTGGTGTGTAACTCATCGTCAGGTTCACGGCCACTTTCGATAATGTAATCAGGAAAGTACCAGTGCGTGCCGATTTCTATTTCTACGTTGCATTCTTCGGCTATTTTTAGGGTATTTGCTATCGCTTCAGGGACAGTAAGAAACCACTCCTTCATTTGCGCTTGGGTAGTGAAAGAAAAGTTCTCTCCCGTATCGTGGTCGGCAGTAGTATCAACCACACCACCACTTTGGATTTTGAGCATGGTTTCTCTTGCGAGACGGTCTTCTGGTTTTAAATAGTACACGTCTTGTGCTGCTACTAAGGGAGTATTGGTTTCTTTAGCGAGTGCTTTGATACGAACTTGATTTTCTTCATGACCGAAGACTTCAGGGTGGTGCGAAAGCTCAAGGTAACAATTGTCTCCAAATAGTCGCTTGTACCAATCAAGACGTTCAGCAGCTTTCTCAGGATTGTGATCCTTGAAGGCTTGAGCAATCTCACCGGAAAAAGAGGGGATAATACAAATTAAATCTTCTCTAAATTTTTCCAGTAATGCTGCGTCGATGCGTGGTCGATAATAAAATCCTTCGAGATTAGAAGCTGTGACCAGCTTGATCAGATTTTGATATCCTTGAAAAGTTTTAGCAAGTAAGACTACACGGGAGCGTGGCTTGTCGATATTCACTTCCTTATCAAACCGCGTGCGGGGAGCGAGAAAGGCGTCGAGTCCGAGAATTGGTTTGACACCTTCATTGGTACACGCCTTATAAAAATCTATGAGTCCGTAGAGTGCGCCGGCGTCGGTGAGGGCAAGGGCCGTTTGTCCATCGGCTTTGGCAGCCTTGGCGAGTTCTTTTGGGGTGGGGACGGCATTGAGGAGGGAATACATCGAGTGAACGTGTAGGTGAACGAAATCAGTACAATGTGGCTGTGGTTCGGACATAGTGGGGTCAGTATATCATTTTGTAAGCATTGACGAAAAATGAGTTGGAACAGGTTGCTGTGACTGTCAGACTCAATGTTTTCTCTTTGGGTATTGTCGCTGTGAATGTTTCGCGAGAAAATCGTAGCAACCTTTTTCGGTGACCTAAAAACTAATGGCGTTCCTTAATTTTATTAGTATTTATGAGTTTAGGGTGAAGATTTGGTACACTGTAGCGATGAAAAATAAGTGGTTGATTGGCATTGATGAGGCGGGGAGGGGGCCACTAGCAGGTCCAGTAGCTGTCGGGGTAGTGACAGTACCGACTAACTTTGAATGGAGACTTATTCCAGGAGTAGGAGACAGTAAGGGAATTGCGGCAAAAAAGCGTGAGGCGATTTTTTTCCAAGCACAAAAGCTTCGTCACCACCGAACATTGGATTTTGCAGTGGCAATGGTTGGTGCCTCGGTGATTGATGAAAAAGGAATCGTGTATGCCGTTAATCTAGCGATGGAGCGCTGTATTCATCGTCTCGCTCTCAATCCAGAAGATTGTCATATTTTACTCGATGGATCACTGGTGGCACCGAAGACGTTTTCTCAAGAAACCATTATAAAAGGAGATGTCACTGAACCGGTAATCGGTCTAGCTTCTATTGTCGCCAAAGTAACTCGTGACCGCTTTATGGCTGGTACCGCACAAAAAAGGTACCCCCAGTATGGGTTTGAGCAACATATGGGCTATGGTACAGAGCTGCACCGAAAGATGATTACTACCGTTGGTAGATGCCCTATCCACCGAGCGAGCTATTGTAAAAACATAAAATATGTTGTATAAATAAAACTCTAAGAATTGTACTTGGAGATAGTTCTTTATGTAATGAAAGGAAAAGAAGATGAGAATAGGAGAAGAGGTAAAAAAAGCTGTAGGGGAAAAGACAACCTGGATAGCTCAGGCTAATAAACCATTCACTGCGCTCGGCGCTTGTACAAACTGTCCAAAATACAGAGTGTTTCGTTCACATGAACTTTGTGGTGGGCATATACGAATAAGTTGCGAAGGGGCGGGTGGTATGGTGACGGTCAAAATTACACTCGCTTCATATGAAGAATGCGAGTACTATCAGAGGTCACCTCGAACAACCTACTAGGGAGTAACAGTAAAAGCCAGCAAGCGTAGCGAGCTGGCTTTTTTATATTTGCGGCAGACAGTTGCATTTTTTAGCCTTTCTGCTATAGTTTCGCCACTATGGTAGTACGAATGCGTCACACGCGGTCACATACCGCAAATCGTCGTTCACATCATGCGCTCACCGCGCCAACTTTGGCAACGTGTTTACACTGTGGTGCCAAGCATCGACCACATCATATGTGTCTCGAGTGTGGGCACTACAATGGGCGAATGGTAGTGGATATGACGGCTAAAAAACAAGCCCGAGAAGCCCGTTTACAGGTCAAACGAGAAGCCATCCAAGCCCAACAAGGAGAAGTAGCAACTACCACTCCGGAGCCAGAAGTAAAAGACAAGAAATAGTCCACCGAAAATTGCTAGACACATTCGTCTGGCATTTTCTTTATATGGTGTGGATTTTTAGCTAACGGACACTTTTTTAATGGTACACTGTGGGCAGTAAAAGTTTAGTACATTTGATATGGCCAATCGACATTTATCACGTAGCATTGTTCTTCAGTCACTCTTTGAGTGGGATTTAAATGCGCTTGAAAAAAAAGCAGTACAGGAGGTGCTCGACCGCAACGTCGCCGAGTTTGCACCCAACAAAACCGATATGCCGTTCATGAGTAAACTGCTTGACGGAGTGATGGCAAAACAGCCAGAGCTTGACTTGATTATAGAAAAAGCCGCTCCAGAGTGGCCAATCGATCGTATCTCTCCGGTAGATAGAAATATTCTCCGACTCGGACTATATGAACTCTTGTTCGCTGACCGTTCCGAAGTTCCGGCTAAAGTGGCGATTAACGAAGCAATCGAACTCGCCAAGCAGTTCGGTGGCGATAACAGCAGCCGCTTTGTAAATGGTGTACTTGGTGCTGTTTATAAAGAGATCGGTGAACCAGGGAAGGAAGAGCAAAGCAAACGTCGCAACCGTGAAGTGCCATTCGACCAGATGCCCGTTGAGCGCTTATCAGGAGCGGTGGTGTACGCCGAACATGAAGGTCAAATTTACCTAGCCCTGGTCCATGATATTTTTGGACATTGGACTCTTTCTAAGAGTAAGGTGCGAGAAGATGAAAAAGTTGAAGACGGAGCAGTACGGGCTTTGATTGAAGAGATTGGTTTGCCAATCGTCATAGATGCGGCGCTTGGTCAAAATGAGTACATTGCGTCACAACCTGAGCGTGGCAAACTACGTAAACAGGTCTATTATTTCTTGGCAAAGGCGCCGTACCAAGACATTGAACTACTAAAAAAGGGTGGACTTGATGATGCCAGGTGGTTCAAAGTTGCTGATATTTTGGAGCTTAATTTTTATGAAGACATTTTGCCAATAGTAACAAAAGCAATCACCATGCTGGTTGGCAGGTCCTTTAAATAGTGCTACTGTACATTTTATTATTTGTACTAGTGACAAGGTTTCTCTATGGAAGAGCGAGATATACATACAGATCTACAGAAGCTACAAAAGGTACTCCAAGTGCAGTTTGCCGACACGGCAGTGCTCCTTTCTGCAGTCACCCATCGCTCGTACCTCAATGAGCATCGTGAAGCGACATGGGACCATAACGAACGACTTGAATTTCTTGGAGACGCGGTACTCGAACTAGTAGTCACCGATTATCTATTTCATAAATATCCAGAAAAACCAGAAGGGGAGCTCACGGCGGTACGGGCAGCGCTTGTTAATACCGTGTCACTTTCAGCTGCCTCTGAGGAGCTTGGCGTTAATGACTATCTTTTAATGTCAAAGGGTGAGGCTAAGGATATTGGTCGGGCTCGACAATACATTCTTGCCAATGTGTTTGAAGCTTGTATTGGTGCAATTTACCTTGATCAGGGATATGAAGCAGCCAAGCAATTTATTGCTAATCGTCTATTTGTAAAGACTGATGCCATCGTACAACAACGTCTTTGGCAAGATGCTAAGAGTCGTTTTCAAGAACTAGCCCAAGAGCACGCTTCAGTGACGCCTACGTATGAGACAATTGCCCAAGATGGACCTGACCATGATCGCATTTTTACTGTCGGTGTCTATTTGAGAAAAGAATTTGTCGCCGAAGGAAAGGGTCGATCCAAGCAAGAGGCCGAGCAGCAAGCAGCGCACGCTGCACTCGCTGCTAAAAACTGGGAATAGATTTGAGTAGTTTATAGCTGAAAAGCGTTGTATCAGATGGTGTCGTGCTATAATTTTTTTATGATATTTTGTCGACAAAAGGTGATGAAAAATGATGGCTTCACCTTAGTAGAATTGATAGTGGTCTTGTCAGTGCTTTCAATCCTCGCGTCAATGGTGATTGCTGGCATGAATGGTTCGTCGGCGATAGCGCGGGATGCACAGCGGAAAGGAGATTTGCGTAACCTGCAACAGGCGATAGAGTTGTATCATCAAGAAGTGGGCAGGTACCCAAAAGGGTGCAATGGAACAGATGGTGAAGATTGGTCAGGACAAATCGGGACGATGTTTGCCTGTACTGCTGACTCTTCTCAGTATATCGTCGACTTGGCACCAAAATACCTGTCAGTTCTACCGACTGATCCCAAACCTGACACTGGTAATTATGGCTATGTGTACCGCACCAATGCTAATGGGACAGTGTACAAACTAGTGGCCAGTAATAGTGTCGAGTCAGAAACCATCAGTTACACTAGTGATTTTTCTCCATGTGCAGTAGTCGCTGATGGTGTTGGAAATTTGTTTGCCGCTACTCCCATTACTGGTCTTCCACAAGAAGGATCTTCGGGTGGTAATCCAGCGTACGCGTATGCATCCTGTAATCGAATTTCTAATGGCGCAGGAGGTTTCATTAATCTAGGTGCTACAGAATGTAAATCAAGTAATATCAACAGTTCATTTGCAGTCTGGGGTGGATACGCTGATCCAGCTCACGTCGGTGGTGGTGGTAGCGACGAAGAAAGAATCGAGATTGGTACGGAGCAAGTCATCTGTGATATGCCTAACTAATGTTGTACGTGTGTACACAGAGCTGAGATAATCTACTCTTGATGATATGATGGAAAATATGAAACATGCTTTCTCGAAGCAAAAAGGATTTACGTTAATTGAGATGCTAGTGGTAATTTCTATTATTGGTATTTTATCCGCCGTGCTGTATGCATCGTTTGGAGAAGCGCGGGTGACTGCTCGCAACCGATCACTGCAAGCTGAGATTCGAGAAGTGCAACTTTCCTTGGAGCTTTACAAGGCACAGAATGGTCGGTACCCAGAGGTGCCAAGCAGTCCGTGTGGTTCGGATACTTTTGTCGGTAGGAAGGCTGATAGCACAAACGCGGCTTGTGTTACGGCATACATTGCCAACTTGATACCCGACTACATCTCTGAGTTACCTTCACATCAGCTATCAGCCAATGCGAACTGTAATATAAGTTATCAAGTCGCTAACGATGGCTCGTGGTACAAACTCACTGCCGAGCGTTGCCATGCAGGTGCTACAACAGCTGCCGAAGGGGTACAAGTGGGGGATGAGTTTGCACGGTGTCTCAATTCATGTGGAATTAGTTGTACGAGCATCGTGGCAACTGAAGCATTTTACGAGTCATACGCAGTCTATAGTGCTGGTGGTGAGTGTCAATAACCATGTACCTCAAGGAACTTACCATTAATGGGTTTAAATCCTTCGCTCGAAAAAGCGAATTAGAATTTTCTGCTCCCATCACCGCTATTGTCGGACCAAATGGTTCTGGGAAGAGTAACATCGCAGAATCATTTCGCTTTGTGCTGGGTGAGCAATCAGTAAAATCCCTGCGTGGAAAACGAGGAGAAGATCTCATTTGGGGTGGTTCCGAAAAAGTGTCGCGTGGTAATCGCGCCAGCGTGGAAGTAGTGTTTGATAACAAAAGTCGTACCTTGGCACTCGATTTTGATGAAGTGCGGATTGAACGCATTGTGCACCGTGACGGACAGAATGAGTATAAGTTAAATGATTCAGCGGTACGCCTCAAAGATATTCATGAACTCCTCGCTAATGCTAATATTGGTTCAACTGGGCATCATATTATCTCGCAGGGTGAAGCTGATCGAGTGTTGGCAGCTGGTCCAAAAGAGCGGAGAGAAATGATTGAAGATGCACTCGGGCTCAAAATCTACCAACTTAAAAAACAGGAGACTGAGCATAAACTCGAAAAGACGCACGAAAATATTGCCCAGGTGGAGTCGCTGCGCCGGGAGGCTGCGCCACACTTGAAATATCTTAAGAAACTAGTGGAAAAGGCAGAACGTTCACTTTTAGTACAGAAAGAACTACGGAGCAAGTACGCTGAGTATCTGAAGCGAGAAGATACGTACGTAGCGTTTCGTAGCGATACGCTCATCAAAGAACGCCTAGTGCCAGCCGAAAAGCTAGTCGCAGTGGAAGAGAGACTCACGGTCGTCAATCAATTACTACAAAAAACATCAGACACTACTGCTGATGGTCATCTACCACAGGCAGAAGCAGTGCTAAAGACCAGAGAGCGAGAGCGGCAAGAAGCCGAACGGACACTGAGTCAGATTGAAGGACAAATCTCGTTTCTGAAACGTCGCCTCACCGCCGTATCCACGGCAAAGCCGACCGTTAATGCGGTGATTTCGCGCGAGCAACTAAAAAAGCTGGTGGCAAGCATCGAAGTGACGGTGGAAAAGGCACTTAGTAACGGTGAGCAATCAGTGCTGGAACGAGCACTGTCTGACCTTCTCCATCTGTTGCGAACGTTTTTGCAGCGAGAAGTAGGTACAGTAGTAGCGCCAAACAAAGTTGATGTCTCTGAACTTGAGCAATTGCAAAAGAGTCTTGTTGCCATAGAGGCGCAAGTAACAAAAGCGCTTACCGAAGAACAGCAGGCGAGAGAACGAGTCAAAACCTTGCAGGCGGCACTCGTGGCAGATTCTAAAAAAGACCGTGAGGTAGAGCGAGAAATGTTTACCCTCATTAACGAGCGGCGTGAACTCGAAAGTGTCATCCGTACTATCGACCGTGAGCTGACGGTATTGGAACGTGACCGAAATGATTTTAAGCAACAACTGCAAGAAGCAGTGGCGCTCTTGGGCCGAGGTGCTACTGAATACTATGCCTTCACCATTATCGATGAGAACGGACAGAGTGTCAGTGATGCCATCATTGCCAACGAGGATCGTTCTATGCAACGTACCAGACAGTATGAACTTGAGAAACTAAAGATTCGGCTCGAAGAACTTGGTGTCGGTGCCACGGAAGAGTTGCTAAAGGAATACCATAACGCCGTAGAGCGTGATGAATTTTTAGCCCGGGAACTAGCCGACCTCTCACAATCAGTGGCAAATCTCAAAGCGCTCACCGTCGAAATGCAGGAAAAACTGCAAGAACAATTTGCGATAGGAATTGAAAAGATCACCAAAGAATTCAACACTTTTTTCATTCTCATGTTTGGTGGAGGTACTGCCTGTTTAGAGCAAGTAAAATTACGGACCAAAAATTCTGATGGACAAACCGAGGGAATAGAAGAGGTATTAGAAGAAGGGGTCGATTTGCGGATTTCACTACCTAACAAGCGAGTAAAAGGACTGGAAATGCTCTCGGGCGGCGAACGGGCACTCACTTCAATTGCACTCATTTTTGCGATGAGTCAAGTTAATCCACCACCGTTCATCATCCTTGATGAGACTGATGCTGCACTTGATGAGGCTAATAGTCGTCGCTACAGTGATATGATTGAAGCTCTTGCCAAACGTTCACAGCTGGTCCTCATTACCCATAACCGTGAGACGATGAGTCGAGCGGGAATTATTTACGGTATCACCATGGGAAGTGATGGGGTCTCTAAAATTCTCTCGGTAAAATTCGATGAAGCGGCAGCGGTTGCCAAGTAACCTTGCTTTTTTGTTGAAATATGTCATACTAAATAAGGTTGCTTCTTAATTCTAAGAAGTGTTTTTTATTGTCCGAGAGGACTTTTTGATGGAGGTGTACCTTGAATACTTTAAAGCAATGGCTATTGGCAACGGTAGCAGCGGTGGTGGTGTCAACAGCTTCGGCGACGGTCGTGATGACCGACGGTACATTGGTGGTCTATGACCCTAATGAAACGTATGTGGCAAGCGGGGTGCTCGGCCCGGCTCCAGCAGGGAGAATTTCTTCCTTCAGTATTGGTTGGACTTACGCAGACCCAAGCTACATCAATCAGATTACGGTGCAAGCACCAAGTGATTTGGTGGGTTACTTGTTGTTGGGTGTCTCTGCGGGCATCGACGGAAGTGGTCTTACATACGGCGGTGCGGCTCTGTTGGCTGGTGAAAGCGTATCGATTGCGATGGGTGGATTTCCACAGGCGTCAATAAGCAAACCTGTAAGCCAGTGGTTCTCCATGGTCGCTCGCGATATGCCCACGCCAATTGCTTTTGGTCCTGGTGTCGGTGGCGGAAATGTTGTCGGTCTTCCAAACGATAATTTGGTCTCACCGGTGCCTGAGCCATCGATGGCCCTGTTGTTTGGGGCCGGACTTCTGGCAGTCGCCTCGGTAACCAAAAGACGCCGCCATAAGCTGTATGAGTAGTGGCGGCGATAAGCGCGAAGGAATAATCCATTTTTGGATTAGCTCCCTCGCGCTTTTTTATTTAGTTGTGTACCGACTTCTCCTCAGACTGTGTATGAGACGTCTGACACTGATTTATTTTGCTATGATGGGCATATATGGAAAAGGAATCAAAATTTAAAATTATTGGTGAAACTCCGTATGGTCCAATACTAGAGCGTGTACCCGACGCTACTACTGACACAGAGGGGGAGAAGAAAGTCTCTCCATCAGCTACCCCTTTGCCAGAAAAGATAAACACTAGTCGACGTAATTTTCTTGGTGTTGGTCTCGCTACTGCTGGTGCGGTCGTGGCATCATCGGTTGGAATAGGATTCGGTAAATTACGTGAAGACATAAAATCAATTGGAGCAACAGAAGATATCGAAGCTACCATGCCGATGAAGATCATACCTAAAGAATCTTCACGTGAGAAAGTTGAGGTTGTTGAACGAACATATAATAGTTTTGAAAAAGAGTTGATGGGGTACAAGGCATTTTTTGAACTAAAAAAGGATGAAGTCTTATTTGTTGATGAAAATAACGTACCGGTTGGTGGTCCAATCAAGATGCGTGATTTTGTCGATACAAAGTACCATAAGGATGGGCGAGTCGTGGCAGATAAATACCGTTTTTCTCCTGGCAAATGGAGTGATTCAGGAGTGTTAGAAGCGGGGATTGCGGGAGAGTGGATACAGTATGTTCGGGAACTCAGGCAGGCGGAGTACCCTAATCGTCCGATTGCTCGTTGTCTTCACGCGACAGGTGATTTTGCTGCCGCTGCAAATAACACTACCGAACCAGGACTCGCGGCGGCTATCGCTGGTGGCAAAATAAAAGGATATAAAGACTTGGTTGGATTTTATGCCAATAAACCAGTGGTGGGCGCTGAAGAGCTGACACGGGTAGAGTATGTGCAACAAGAGATGCAGTTTGCACCAGCAGTCCCAGCTGTAGTGCAGACTGAATTGCGACAAATTATTCCGGGACTCTGTGCGCAAGAATCGAAGTTTAATAATGGGCTCACCAGTCCAGCCGGAGCACGTGGTATTTTTCAATTTATGCCTGAGACATGGGCACATTATGGTGGTCTACCGGAAGAAATAACCTCCCTTAAACGTCAAGTGGAGATTGCTGGTGCATTTTTTTCTGATTTGTATCAGCAGTTGCAAAGTCAGATTGGCAAAGTAGAATTATCTACCTTGCGGGCACATTTTTCAGATGAGGAATCGTTTGAGCGGGATTTATTGGTGCCACTGATGGTCAATTCATACAACGCTGGCGCTGCTAGAATCGGTGAAGGAGTTAAGCGATATTTAGCGACGACCAACGGAAGACATCTGCCGAAAGGAAAAGATCTTTTTCTAGCCATCGTAGACTTTTCAAAACAATCAAAACATGGGCGGTATTTAGCGGCGTATGGACCTGATGCGCGTGCCTACGTACCAAAAATCTACGCCCAAGCAGCAGTGCTCCAAGCGTAGACATACTATTTTGGTGTTATTTATTTGGGTGTGCTTTTTTCTTCAATCAGCTCAAAGTCGAGTTGCCGTTCTTCTTTATCAGCACGAGTGAGCTTTACTTTTACTGGGTCACCGAGGAGATAAACCTTGCCGGTGCGCTGTCCTTTGATGCGGTACTTTTTTGCTTCATGCTCAAAGTAGTCACTTTTAATAGTTGCGAGGCGTACCATACCTTCAGCGAGAGAATCAACGTCCTGAACATAAATACCCCAGTCGGCGACCCCAGTAATGACGGCGTCGAAGATTGTTCCGATTCGATTCATCATGTATTCGGTCTGCTTGAACTTAATTGAGTCGCGTTCTGCTGAGACCGCCTCCATTTCGCGTAGAGAACATTGAATTGAGACTCGCTCAAATTTTGCCGTCTCTTTTTGACCGATGAGTGAACCATCAAGATGGCGGCGGAGCATTCGGTGCACCATCATGTCTGGGTACCGGCGAATGGGAGAAGTAAAGTGCGTGTAGTATTTGAATGCCAATCCAAAGTGACCAATATTTTTGGTTGAATAAATAGCTTTTGCCATAGAACGAATACTGGCGGTCTTGATGAGGTTTTCTTCTGGTGTTCCTTCAACTTCCTTCATCAATTTATTAATTGATTTAGCTTCTACAATGCCTTTATTTGTTTCAAATTCATATCCGAGGGCGTGGACAAAAGTGGCGAGTTCTTCTATTTTGTCTGGATTTGGTACATCGTGGATACGGTACACAAAGGCTAAATCACGATTGTTTTCTTTGGCGATAGTGTTGATATGGGTGGCTACTTCGCGGTTAGCGAGAAGCATGAAATCTTCAATCATGAGCATGGTCTCGGTGCGATTCTTTTTGTAGACCCGAATCGGTGCACCGCGTTCATCGAGTTCAAACTTTACTTCTGGTTGTTCAAAAGCGATGGCACCACTTTGGTATCGTCTCTTGCGGAGGAGGCGAGATAGGTCCATAAGCGTAGTGAGTTCAGAAAAAAATTCACCGGTTTGTTCATCGAGGACTTTCTGAGCATCTTCGTAGGAGAAACGTTTATCAGAATTGATTACTGTCTGCCCGTACCATGCTTTCGTGACAACGGCGTCTTTCGTCATTTCAAAAATTGCAGAAAAGGCTAATCGGTCTTCATTAGGGCGCAGGGAACAGAGGTCATTAGAAAGGACTTCTGGAAGCATGGGGATTACTCGATCAACAAGATAGACAGAGGTACCGCGTTCTTGTGCTTCGGTGTCGAGTGGCTCACCGTCGATGACGTAGTGTGATACGTCAGCAATGTGGACACCAACCTCGATATTTCCGTTGGGTAATGTCCGCACAGAGAGCGCATCGTCAAAATCCTTCGCATCAGCTGGATCGATGGTCATAGTAGGGACTCCTCGCACATCACGTCGCTTGGGGTCAGCGAGCGCGTCAGCGAATATCTTTTCTTTTGTCTCATACAATGTATGTGCTGCTTGCTGTACTGATTCTGGAAAATCTTTAGAGAAACCACCAGAGCGAATGATTGCTTGCATCTCAGTTTCGTGATCACCAGCGCGACCGATGGTCTCAACAATTTTAGCAAGCGGATCAAGTGCGGGTTGTGACCAGGTAGTGATTTCGATGACTACTTTCATGCCAAGATCATTGGCCGTCGCTTCAGGAAGAAGAGGGCGGACGTGGATGCGTCGGTTATCGGGCTGGAGGAATTTGATAGTCTGGCCGTTTTCTTGGCGTTCTTTTACTACCCCAATTAGTTCCCGGTGCGCTGATTTGATTACTCGTATAACGGTACCGTCTTGTCGTCGACCGAGGACTTTTTTCTTGAGGGCAACTTCGACTATGTCGCCATCGAGCGCGAAGCCAAGGGCTTCGCGCTCGACTACGATATCTTCAGTAAAATCTGGATGGGCGACAAATCCAGTCCCTTTGCCACGAATCATAATGGCGCCTTCGTAAACTGTTTTAGTATCTGACATGTGGCACTGATAGTAACATGGAGCTCTTTACATTTCCATCTAGAGTGCTACAGTCCTGCGGTCGTACCGGCGAATCCGGTGTTCTTTTGGAGTTAAAAATGTCACCTACCATAAAAACTTCTCGTGGGGAAGTAACTTTTTCTGATGTGTACCGTGAATATCGAAATGACTGGTCATGCTTGGTTATTTTAAAAGATGATTGTTTTGGACATTCGTTCAGCTTGTCTACTGGAGCGTGCAAGTATTACGACACGCTCTGGCCAGAAATAGTCGTGGTGTATGACAATGCGTTCTGTTCCGTGAGTGTGCCTGCTACCGAGTGTATGCGGTACACACAATCTTCACTCGATGGTGCACTCCTCGGGTACGTAGTGAAAGACGTTGTAAAAAATTTGCGCGATGAGCAAATAAGCTCTGAAATGCGAGATGGGGATACAGCATTTATTTACGGACAAAGACGTAAGAGTGGGTATAAAGTTTTACAGCTTCAAAACCTGTATTTACCAAAGCCACAGGTCTCTGGTGAATGGGAATTGCTGGGTGCACTGCAAAAAAGGGGTACGAGTAGGTGATGGACTCCTTTAAAAGCCTTGTGTATAACATGAGGCTTTTTATTTTAAGCATTTGGTAATGTGCCTATTGACCAAATAATTACTATCTGATACTCTAGCGTCCACTACAGCCGAGTGAGCGAGGGTCAGCGTCAAATTTTTTTGAACAAGACCGAGCGAGCGCTGGGTGTATAAATTTCTCAAATTTTCTATGTTAAAGATGCGATTGCAACGAACTGGACGAAAAAATAACCCATCATACCGGGTGGTAGTTACTGATTCACGAAATGCCGTGTCACGTGGACGAAGCGTCGACTTGATTGGTTCATACGATCCAAAAATGGGACGTGTTCAAATCGATAAAGATAAAGCAACTCACTGGCTTAGTCATGGAGTGCAACCTTCAGACACTGTGTATAATATGCTCATAGCACAAGGAATTGTTGAGGGGCGTAAGAAGAATGTCCTTCCAAAGAAGTCTCCAATCATTGATGAAGCAAAGATTAAAGCAGAGGCGGAAGCGAAAGCCGCCGAAGAAGCTGCTGCAAAAGCTGAAGCCGAGAAAGCCGCCGCTCTAGACGTAGCTGAAGAAGCAGTGGTGGAAGAAACTTCGGTTACAGAAGAACCAGTCGCTGCCTAAATTTTACCCACACGTGTATTGACTCATATGAGACACTCTCGTATGATTTTAGAAGCACGTTACATTCAGTGACGCTTGCTTACCAGTATAGACAAAAATGATGTATGGATACCCACGAAGATAAGCAGTTTCTCGAGAATCTAGTAAAAGCACTTGTCGATCATCCTGAAGCGGTTACTATTAGCCGTACCGTTGATGAGATGGGTGTTCTCCTTACTTTGGATGTGCACGCGGAAGATATGGGAAAAATTATCGGCCGTTCCGGTAATACCGCCAAAGCTATTCGCACCCTATTGCGTGTTGTTGGAATGAAGCATGACGCTCGAGTCAATCTCAAAATAAACGAACCAGAAGGTGGTCGTGGCATGAGTCGCGAAATGTCTGAAGCGATGAAAGAGGACAATTTGGCGGTTGAACCAAAGTCACTCGATCAGGCTATTGATGACCTCAAGATTTAAGCATAAAAAAGCGGGGGAACTGTTTTTTACGCCAACTCTCGACAGTTAAGAATTTACGACAAGGCAGTCTTTATTGAGGACTGCCTTTTGTTTTTAGCATTTGTTGGAAAATAATCGCATATTACAGCGCATTCACTTTTTAATTACTGTTGAGCAGTAGTGATACTTTTATGCTAGGATTTCTACATGCATTTCCATGTCATCACATTATTTCCCGAGGTCTGTCAAACATACACTGATTCGGGTGTCCTTGGTCGTGCTCAAAAGACTGATAAAGGAAGGGGGGCGAAGGTGCGGGGAAAAAAGATACAGGTGAGCTACTACACCCCGCGAGATTTCACGACAGATAAGCATCGTAAAGTAGATGATAAACCGTATGGCGGTGGACCAGGGATGGTTATGAAAGCCGAGCCAATCATAAAAGCCTGGGAAAAAGCGGTGGGGAGAAAAAGAGATATATCAAAGGTAAAGACGCTCATCATGTCACCACGCGGACGTTCGTTTACTCAGTCTTGTGCCAAAGAGTATGTCCAGAAATATGACCACCTGGTACTTATCTGTGGTCGCTATGAGGGGATTGATGCTCGTGTCGTAGAAGCACTAGGGGCTGAAGAAATAAGTATTGGAGATTTTATCTTAACGGGAGGAGAATTACCGGCGCTTTCTATCATTGATGCTACAGCCCGACAGATTGCAGGTGTGCTTGGTGCACATGAGTCACTTGAAGAAGAACGAGCCACCACCGGTGAAACGTACACCCGTCCGGAAGAATTCATCTATAAGAAAAAACTGTTTTCGGTACCGAAAGTATTTGTTGGAGGAAATCACGCTGAGATTGAGAAGCGCCGGCAACAATAGTGGCATTTGCAAGAAAAAATGGTTTGATTGCTGTGTCATACTAAAAAACCTCCACTCATGGTACTATTTTTCTATCGTTAATAGCTAACCATTTTGTATGGAATTAGAAAATAAAGAAGAAGTAAAAGTCGCTGCGGAAGAAACTAAAAATGTTCCAGAAGAGACCGTAGCAAAAACGACTGACGCACCATCATCAGCACCGAAGCTCTCATTTTCAGTGATTGGATATATACTTCCGTTTCTTTTTTTCTTGCCACTACTAGATGAAAAGACCAAACGCGATCCAATGGTCAAATTTCATGCTAATCAGCAATTGTTACTGTTGATTTTGATTGGTGGTGTGTATCTTCTCCACAGCACTGTTTTGGCGGTCCTTTCTTCATTTGGCTATTTCGTAATGCAGTTACTGAGTGTAGGTATAATCATCTTGATTGCAATTGGTGCCTATAATGCCCAAAGAGGGAAAATGAATGAACTACCGTACGTTGGACAGTTCAGAATCTTGAAATAGGCAGAACATACTATTTAATTAAAAATATAGAGAACCTATCCCTAGGTTCGCTATTGCGTATTTTACGAAAAGCGGTATACTACCGACCACAAACGCAAGTCAATGCGATCTCGAGTGAGTCAAGGTGGAGAGATTCAGATACGCGGGGGTAAAGAGCACCGTTTACTAGATAATGGATGTGTGTAGTAAAGGGTAATCACAGTCGTGATGTTTTTATTCATCGGGTAGGAAATGGTAGTGAGCAAGAGCGCGTTGGCGTGCCCTTTTGTTCTGTACCAATTTTAACTCAATCATACTTAGATTATAACGTTATGAGCAAACAAGAGATTTCAGTTGGTCAGTGGCCACAGAAGCGCTTCGAGAAAGCGGCTGCACCACGAATACCACTACCAGACCTCATTGAACCGCAGCGTGAAAGCTACAAGTGGTTTGTTGAGACGGCTTTGAAAGAGATCTTCAAGGAATTTTCTCCGATTACCGACTACTCAGAGAAAAAGTTTGAGATGCAGTTCAAGAAGTATGAACTTGGTGCACCAAAGTACTCGCCAGAATTTGCGTGGCAGAATAAGCGTACCTACGAAGCACCATTGCGGGCTACGGTCGTACTAAAAAATAAAACGTTCGAGTCCGAAAAGGAGCAAGAAATCTTCATGACTGATATTCCAGTGATGACTGATAACGGTACCTTTATCATCAACGGCGTCGAACGAGTCATTGTGCCACAGCTCGCACGTAGTTACGGTATTTTCTTTACTGCTGCTGAAACAAAAGGTAAGACTCTCTTCGGGGCAAAGATTATTCCAGCACGCGGGGCGTGGGTTGAAATTGAATCTGAAGCTGACGGCGTCGTCTACGTAAAGATTGACCGCAAGAAGAAATTCCCAATTTCTTCTTTGCTTCGTGTTCTTGGTCTCACCAAAGACACTGAAATGATCAAGCTTGTGAAAGGAATTGAACGAGGGGAAGAGTACATGAAGGCTACACTAGCCAAAGATCCAGCCAAGACGGCTGACGATTCATATATCGAAATCTACCGACGTCTACGTGACGGCGATTTAGCGACGGTCGAAAACGCCCGTGAGTTTGTCGATTCCATTTTTGCACCGGAACGCTACGACCTTTCAGAAATTGGTCGCCACCATTTCAATGGTCGTTTTGGTTTGCCAACCGACGCCAAGGCAACTGCCAACCGTACGGTTACCACCGAGGACCTCAAGCTCATCCTCAAGCACATCATTGAGAGTAATCACGATGCTTCCGCACTTCCTGACGACATCGACCACCTTGGTTTCCGTCGCGTGCGCTACTTTGGTGAAATGCTCCAGCAGCGCGTGCGTGTCGGTATGACCCGCATGAAGCGAAACATCCAAGACCGTATGTCTACCATTGAGGCTGAGACTTCACTGCCGATGCAGATCATCAACCCTCGACCACTCCAGGCTGCGATTAAAGAATTCTTCACGACTAACCAGCTCTCCCAATTTTCACAACAGCAAAACATCCTCGCTGAATTGGAACACCTCCGCACGCTTTCAGCGCTTGGACCAGGTGGATTGACGCGAGAAAGAGCGAGTTTTGAAGTGCGTGACATCCATCCATCGCACTACGGTCGACTCTGTCCAATCCAGACTCCGGAAGGACCAAATATTGGTCTTATCCTTCGTCTTTCGATGTATTCTCGCGTGAACCGCTTCGGTATTATCGAGACGCCATATCTTAAGGTTAATAAGGGTAAATTGACCGATGAGGTAATTTACATGAACGCTCATGAGGAAGAAGGGTTTACGATCGCCCACGCAGCAATTGAGATTGATGAAAAAGGAAAAATCAAACCAGAACTCGTCGAGGCTCGATTCAAAGGTGAGCCGCGCATTGTGTCTCGTGAGAGCATTGATTACATTGACGTCGCTACCAACCAAGCCTTCTCTGTAGCTACCTCAATGATTCCGTTCCTCAACCACGATGATGCCAACCGTACCCTCATGGGATCGAATATGCAGAAGCAATCAACACCATGTATTGTTCCTGAAGCACCAATTGTTGCCACTGGTGTAGAAACTGGAGTGGCTCGTGACATCGGTCGTGTACTCTACGCGCTCGAAGCTGGTGAAGTGGTTGCCGTCGATGCCCGTAAAATTATTATAAAAAACAAGGATGGTAAAGATCATGAATACCCGCTCACCCAACTGCAGCGTACAAACGATTTTTCTGCCTTTATGCATCGTCCAGCGGTATCGCTTGGGCAAAAAGTAAAACGTGGTGATTTGCTTGCCGATACCACTTCAACCGATAATGGGCAGATTGCCGTTGGGCAGAATGCGTTTGTGGCCTTCATGAGTTGGAACGGTGCTAACTACGAGGATGCTATTGTCATCTCGGAGCGACTTGTGAAACAGGCGAAATTCTCGTCAATCCACCTCGATGAACTCGATGTGGCAGTACGAGATACCAAGCTTGGACCAGAGGTTACTACTCCAGATATCCCAAACGTCTCAGAACTAAAACTTCGTAACCTTGATGAAACAGGAGTCATCCGCATTGGTGCGGAAGTTCGTACGGGAGACATCTTGGTTGGTAAGGTAACACCAAAAGGTGAAACACAACTTACACCAGAGGAGCGATTGCTTCGTTCAATTTTCGGTGAAAAAGCTAAAGATGTAAAAGACACCTCACTTCGCCTTGAAGCTGGAAAGCGTGGACGTGTCATCGGTGTGAAGATCTTCTCACGTGAAAATGGCGATCAACTCGAAAGTGGTGTGATCAAGCGAATCCATATTACGGTCGCCCAAGTGCGTAACGTATCAGTCGGTGACAAACTCGCTGGTCGTCACGGTAACAAAGGCGTTATCTCTCGTATCCTTCCAGAAGAAGATATGCCGTTTACTGAGGATGGACTACCAATTGACGTCCTTCTTACTCCACTCGGTGTACCAAGTCGTATGAACCTCGGTCAGATTCTTGAACTGCACTTGGGAATGGCCGCGAATACGCTTGGATACCAGGCTGTCGTTCCACCATTTGCGGGAGCAAATGAGAAGGATGTAAAAAATGAATTGGTCTCAGCAGGCTTGCCTCCTGATGGTAAAATACAGCTTCGTGATGGGCATACGGGTGAATTATTTGCGCAGAAGACGGCGGTGGGATATATGTACATCCTAAAGTTGCATCACATGGTGGAAGATAAAATCCATATGCGATCGATTGGGCCGTACTCACTCATTACCCAGCAACCACTTGGCGGTAAAGCGCAGATTGGTGGACAACGTTTCGGAGAAATGGAAGTGTGGGCACTCCTTGGATATGGAGCGGCGTACACACTTCGAGAAATGCTCACTATCAAATCTGACGATATTGTCGGACGTTCAGCCGCCTTTGACGCGATTGTTCGCGGAGAAAAGATTGCACACCCACATACCCCAGCAGCGTTCAATGTACTCCTTAACCAGCTCCGTGGGCTTGCTCTTGATGTAAAACTCGAGAAAGAAGAAGTGCGCCGTAATTATGAGAACAACTAATCTTCATGACTATGTCTAACGAATCAACATTCAAGAAAACAGAGTTCAAAAAGCCAGCACCGGCTCCAACAAACTATACTGGTGTGAGTCTTAAACTCGCTTCACCAGAGACTATTCTCGAATGGTCATGGGGTGAGGTGACTAAACCAGAGACCATCAATTACCGCACGCAGCGACCAGAAAAACATGGTCTTTTCGATGAACGTATCTTCGGACCGGTTGAGGATTATGAATGTAGTTGCAAGAAGTACCGTGGCATTCGCTACAAGGGTATTGTCTGTGAAAAGTGCGGCGTAGAAATTACTCGCGCCATTGTCCGTCGTGAACGTATGGGTCACATTGATCTTTGTGTACCAGTGTCACATATTTGGTTCCTTCGTGGTGTACCAAGTCGTATCGCGATGATTCTCGGTATCACTGCCTCTTCAGTAGAAAAGGTAGTCTACTTTGCTGGATACATTGTGACGAAAGTCAGCGAAAGTGACCGAGCCCGTATTCTCTCAGAACTCGATACTGAATTTAAGACGAAAATCAAGAGTCTCGCCAACGAAGAAGCTCGTGAAGCACTTAAAGTGCGTATGGATGAGGTGAAAAAAGAAATCGAAAGTATCAATCTCGGTGTGGTGCTTGATGAGATAACATTTCACAAATTCTCTATTAAGTACAGTACACTCTTTGAAGCACGGATTGGTGCGGAAGCAATTTTCGACCTTTTCAAGAATCTCGATTTAGCAAAACTAGCCATTGAATTAGAGGAACGGTACACCAAAGCTGGAGCCATGGAGCGATTAAAACTCGATAAACGATTAGCGCTGATTCGCGGTATGCTGAATGCTGGAGTCCGACCAGAATGGCTTTTCCTCACTCGTATCCCAGTAGTGCCACCAGCAATCCGTCCAATGGTAGCGCTTGAAGGCGGGCGTCACGCTTCTTCAGATCTCAATGACCTATACCGGCGCGTGATTAACCGCAATAATCGTCTCAAGAAACTGATTGATATTCAGGCGCCAGACGTTATTCTCCGAAACGAGAAGCGTATCCTCCAAGAAGCAGTAGACGCACTCATTGATAATTCTATCCGCCATGGCGGTGGTGCATACTCAGTGATGAGTCAGGCACAACGCCGTCCGCTCAAGTCACTTTCTGACTACCTTAAGAGTAAACAAGGATATTTCCGTCAAAACTTGCTTGGGAAGCGTGTTGACTACTCTGGACGATCGGTGATTGTAATCGGTCCAGAACTTGCTCTTGACCAGTGTGGTCTTCCTAAACACATGGCACTTGAACTCTTTCGACCATTTGTGATTGCGGTGCTGCTTAAGCAAGAACTGGCGTATAACATTCGAGGTGCCGGCCGTCTGATTGAAGATGGTGTACCAGAAGTGTGGGCAATCTTGGAAGATATCATTAAGCATAAGTATGTGCTCCTCAACCGTGCACCGACACTGCACCGACAGGGTATCCAGGCGTTTCGACCGGTATTGATTGAGGGTAATGCTATTCAGGTGCACCCACTCGTTTGTCGCGCGTTTAACGCTGACTTTGACGGTGACCAGATGGCGGTACACGTACCACTCTCAGATGAAGCACAACTTGAAGCAAAGACCATCATTTCAGCCAACAAAAACATCCTGAAACCAGGATCATCAGAACCAGTGGTATCTGAAAAGCTCCTTGATATGGCACTTGGTGCGTACTGGATGACTAAAATTGTTGAAGGAGCAAAAGGCGAGGGTAAATACTTCGCTTCACCAAATGATGCTATCAATGCGCATGATTACGGGGTGATTGATTTCCGTGCCAAGGTTAAGGTGCTTGCAACCGATACACCAAAATACGCACAGTATGAGAATAAGATTTTTGAGACAACAGTTGGTCGTCTACTCTTTAACTCGGTACTTCCTAGTGACCATATGTTCATTAATGACGTGGTGGTACAACGAACACTCTTTACGGTTATTATCGATATCATCGATGATCGTGGAACCCAAGCCGTGCCAGCGATTGTAGATAAACTCAAGAAATTTGGGCTTCGCTACGCAACGCTCTCAGGAACAACGTGGGGTATTGATGAAGTGATTGTACCAGCGCAAAAAGTGGCGATTGTTGCAGCCGCCCGAGCAGAGGAGAAAACGATAATCGAACATTACGGAGAAGGGCTACTTTCACGTGATGAACGACGACGCATGATTGTTGGCATCTGGCACCGTGCGAAGACAGAGATTGAAAAAGCACTACCAGAAACACTCAGTGAAAACGGTTCAGCCTATGAAATGTGGAAGTCGGGCGCTCGAGGATCACTCGGACAGATTGCTCAGATGGCCGGTATGAAAGGACTGATTGTTAACACTCGTGGAGAGACACTCGAAACGCCGGTTATTTCCTCAATGAAAGAAGGACTAACACCGATTGAATACTTCAATACGACACACGGTTCACGTAAAGGTCTCGCTGACACTGCACTTCAGACTGCTAAAGCAGGGTACCTCACGCGTCGTCTCTTTGTGGTAGCGCAAGATGCAATTATTACTGAGCCCGATTGTAAAACAAAGAAAGGTACAAAGATTAGCCGCATATCAGCCTCAGGAATTGAAATCGCTTTTTCTAAAGCAATCAAGGGTCGCATTCTTTCTGAAGACGCAGTTGATGCAAAAGGAAATGTCATTTTCAAAAAAGGGCACTTGCTCAGTCGTCGTGAAGCTATCATGGTTGAGGAATCTACCTGTGAAGCGGTCGTTGTTCGATCACCGATGACCTGTAAGACTCTGCGCGGTGTTTGTCAGCAGTGTTACGGTATTGACCTCACGACTAATGAACTGGTTGATATTGGAGAAGCAGTCGGAACCGTAGCCGCCCAAGCGATTGGTGAACCAGGTACACAGCTCACTATGAACACTAAACACGCCGGAGGAGCAGCATCGGCTGGGGGTGATGTAACCCAAGGTTTACCGCGTGTAGAAGAAGTGTTTGAAAAGCGCCAACCAAAGATTCCGGCGATTGTTGCGAAGTATGGCGGAATTGTGACTGACATCCGTACAGAGGGACGTGAAAAGGTAATTGTTGTAACGCCAGATATGAGTGCAGCGGGAGCACCCAAGAAGAAAGATGCAACTGAGTACGAATCGCACTATCGTCGTGTGGTGGTTGTCTCAAAAGGTGATGAAATCAAAGCGGGTCAATTACTGACGGATGGTTCAGCACACCTGCCAGAACTCTTTAAGTACGGTGGACAAGAAGTCACTCAAGACTACATCATCTCTGAAGTGAATAAGATTTATGAACTTCAAGGTGTGACCATTGCCCGTAAGCACATTGAGCTTATTGTGAAGCAAATGATGTCACGAGTAAAAATCACCCATCGTGGTGATAGCCCATTCACTATTGGTGAGGTAGTAGAAGAGTGGATTATGGTAGAGGTCAATGAGAAATTGAAGACAGAAGGAAAGGAGTTGGCAAAGGGTGATCATCTCATTCTTGGTATCACTGAAACATCACTTTCACGGAAGAGCTTCCTCTCAGCTGCCTCATTCCAAAACACCACTCGTGTACTCATTAATGCTGCAGTGAAGGGAAGCCATGATAGTCTCTCTGGACTTATGGAAAATGTCATTATTGGTAAGTTGATTCCAGCTGGTTCTGGCTTCAAGGGAAGTAAGAAATACCAAATGATAGAGGACCTGCAAAAAAGTCGATAGTTTTTCCGTCGAGGATAAAAACCGAGCCTTATAGGCTCGGTTTTTATTATAATTTTACTGTTCATAAGGATATGTGAACTGCGCTGTTTTCTCAAAAAATGACGTGATAAAATCAATAAATGGAAACACTACTTGGATTCTTTCAGTCATTTGTCCAGGCTTCATTTTGGAGTACTGTCACCGCAGTAGCAATTGCGGCACTAGTTGGAGGAGTTATTGGTATTGAACGAGAATACCGTGATAAAAGCGCAGGTTTTCGCACGATGATACTGATATCGGTTGGGTCTTGCTTGTTTACGGTATTTTCTCAGAAGATGGGGTATCCCGATGGAGAGACCACTCGCATTGCTGCTTCAATTGTCGCCGGTATTGGTTTTTTGGGTGCGGGGGCAATTGTAAAAGACGGTCCAACAGTACGTGGTCTTACGACGGCGGCATCCATCTGGTTAGTGGCCTCACTAGGGATGGGGGCTGGTATCGGCGAATATGCATTGGTACTAACTACCACAGTGGTAGCATTAGTAGTGCTGCTCATGCTACCGCCATTTGAACGTTGGTTAGACCGCTTACATGATTTTTCAGAATTTCACATTACGATTAAGAATACTGATCTGGCTGAGGAAAAAATACTTGATATTCTCGAAGCTCAAAAAATCGAGGTAGTTGAAGTGCGTCGCACAAAATTGGTCAAAGATGAACGAATTCTCCATATTAAAGCAAATATGGATCTGGTGCAGCATGAAGAATTGGGTGCTGCTCTGGTCGCCAGTGCTACCGTTATTGCTGTCCACGATTAACTTACTCATACGCGCAATTGTGCGAGTAGGTGTATTTTCGGTATACTAGTCACCATGAGTGATGCCGTAGAAGAAATAAAACGTCGATTGAGTATTCTTGATGTGATTTCCCCGTATGTAGAGCTCCACAAAGCGGGGAAAAATTTTAAAGGAAAATCACCGTTTTCAGCGGAAAAAACACCATCGTTCTATGTTTCTCCCGATCGTGGGATGTACTATTGCTTCTCTACCTCACAGGGTGGGGATATGTTTAATTTTGTACAGATGATGGAGGGAGTTGATTTTAAAGAAGCACTAAAAATATTAGCACAAAAAGCTGGAGTAGAATTAATTCCCGAGGATCCAAAAAAACGAAGTGAACGAGAACGATTGTACGCAGCGCTTGAGACGGCAACACTCTTTTATGAAGAACAACTGCGTACAGAACCAGAAGCACTCGCATACCTCAAACGTCGCGGTCTGGCACCAGAGACGGTTTCGAAATGGCGCATAGGTTTTGCACCTGGTCCACCAAAATATGGTTGGCGTGAGACTAAAATGTATCTTGAAGCTAAAGTATTTACACCTGACGAACTTTTAAAAGCTGGTATTACCAAAACCACGGAAAGCGGAAAGGAACCATTTGACGTGTTTCGTGATCGGATTATGTTCCCGATGTCAGAACCGAGTGGTAAGATAGTAGCTTTTTCTGGACGAATTCTTCACCCCGATGAGAAAACCCCTAAATATGTCAATTCACCAGAGACACTGTTGTATAAGAAATCAGAGCTATTATATGGGTATGACAAAGCAAAAAATAGTATTCGGCAGTTAGATTTTTCACTGATTGTTGAAGGACAGTTTGATGCAGTGATGTGTCATCAAGCGGGGTATAGTAATGCGGTGGCAGTTTCAGGTACGGCACTCACCGTGCAACACGTACAGCTACTCGAACGTTTATCAAACCGGGTAGTGCTTTCACTCGATGCTGACCGAGCGGGTATTTCGGCGATGAAGAAAGCGGCGGCGGTTATGTTGCGACGAGGGCTCGATGTAAAAGTTGCAGAACTACCACTTGGTCAAGATCCAGCCGATGTAATTTCCGTTAATCCTGATGCCTTCAAAAAAGTAATTGGTGAATCAGTACACGTGATAGAATTTTTACTGCACGTTCTTCGGCGTGAGATTGCCGACAGTAGATCATTTAAATTAAAAGTACAGGAAGAGGTTTTGCCGTTTATTTTGCTTCTTCCGAGTCGGATTGACCAGGAACATTTTGTCGGCAAAGTGGCTGAATCGATTAGGACGACTGTCGATGCAGTCCGCTACGAACTTGAGCGGCAACGAGAACAATTGACTACCACCACTGAAAGAGAATCAAAGATGGTATCTACCACAGAAAAGAAGTCGGTTGTAACTGCCCGACGCTCATCGGATGTACCGCAAAAGGCATATGAGTATTTACTAGCAGCAGCGGCTTTAGTTGATATGCCGCTGTCAGCCCAATTGCAAGAAGAGCTAAAAAAGATGTCTCTGCTTGGTGAACTTGTGGAGCCAGGCGAATCTGAGCGGGCGAGGTTGCTATTCACAGTAGAACAACAGTACGTACAGTATTCCCCCTTGACCATCGCTGAGGAAGTGGTAGCTAGACTTAATCAATGTAAGTCAGGACTCATCCGGAAGCAACTAATGCATTATCGGGAAATCTTACGCGCGGTTGAAGACCAAGGTGAAACTGTACCATCCGAAGAGACGATGGCTAAGATTAAAGTGCTCGAAGCAAAACTTCGTGAGCCGGCGTACCAAGTGGAAACCTTCCTTGGTGATACAAAGCACTAGACAAATCAAGGTTTTTCTGTATAGTTGGGGACATTATGGCTACCAAAAAGGCCACAAAAAAAGTTGCAAAAAAAGCGGTCACTAAAACCGTCAAAAAAATAACAAAAAAATTGGCTCCAAAAAAAACTTCTAGTAAAAAGTTAGTGATTGCCAAAAAGAAAATTGTTGTGAAGGGTGCAAAGAAAGTTGTTGCAAAAAAAATAAATAAAACTGTCAAAAAGACAATTGTAAAAACAGCAAAAAAAGTTGCAAAAAAAATCGTACCTAAAACAGCAGTGAAGGTACAAAAAAAAGAAGCAGTTGTGGAGACTCCGGTGGCAGTAGTAAAAGTGGTACCAAAAAAACTCACCAAAAGTGAGCGTCTTCTAGAGGTTAAAGCGGCTGAACTCATGCAACTTGGAAAAGAGCGTGGATATGTAACCTATGATGAACTGCTTCGGTCATTCCCAGAAATTGAAAAAGACATTGCATTCCTTGATGTGTTGTATGAACGTTTTGGAATCGCGGGTATTGATGTGCTTCAAAGCGGTGGTATGCTTGGCGATGATGCCAATGTTGATGTGATCGCACATAAAAACGCTTTTAAACGCAGTGATAGTAACTATGACTCGATTCAAATGTACCTCCGCGAGATTGGTCAGTATCCACTCCTTAATGCGCACGAAGAACGAGTGTTGGCAAAACGTATTGTTGACGGTGATGATGAGGCACGTAACCTGTTAGCTCGAGCCAACCTCCGTTTAGTGGTATCGATTGCTAAAAAGTATGTTGGGCGAAGTCCAGATCTTACCTTACTTGACCTCATCCAGGAGGGGAACCTCGGTCTTTTCAAGGCGGTGGATAAGTTTGACTTCACTAAAGGATTTAAGTTTTCAACGTACGCTACATGGTGGATTCGCCAAGCGATTACTCGGGCGCTGGCTGACCAGTCACGCACTATTCGTATCCCTGTCCACATGGTAGAAACTATGGCGAAGTACAAGCAAGTGTCGCGCCGTCTCGCGCAGGATCTTGGTCGCGACCCAATGCCAGAAGAAATTGCTACAGAGATGGGAGTCGAGGTAGAAAAGATTTACCAGATTGAAAAAATATCTCAAGATACAATCTCACTTGAACTCCCTGTGGGTGATGATGATGATCGGTCTCGACTGTCTGATTTTATTTCTGATGACAAAATTGTCTCACCTGATCAAGAGGTATCACACAGCATACTCACCGATCAGATTACTGAGATTTTAGATACCCTATCAGAAAAAGAACGAAAGATTCTCGAAATGCGGCATGGGTTACTTGATGGTACATACCATACGCTCGAAGAAGTAGGAAAAGAATTTGGAGTGACGCGTGAACGTATCCGTCAGATTGAAGCGAAGGCCTTGGAGAAAATTAGGCAACATGAGAAGGCTCGTAGACTGAAATCTTACTAGTGTACGATTTCATGGCAACATAAAACCGACCAAGCTGGTCGGTTTTATGTTGCGCGCATGAATTTGTCGAGAATTTGTTTTAATCCTTGACGTGAAATGATACCAATTGGTCGCCCTTCTTCATCGACAACTGGAATACGAGCGCGTTCATTAGTAATAGCGGTAGCAATTATTGTCATGAGAGAGTCATTGATGGTGAGTGCAGAAAAGTCACGTGACATGAATTCGGAGACTGGTAAATCTTTTACAACGGTAATTGAATCGATGAATGCTTCATCAGTAGTAAAATGTTCTATGACCTCACTACCGTTTAAGGTGTCAGGGACAAGCGCTGCGAGGAGATCAGTCACTGTTACTTCTCCAGTAAGTGTCCCATCTTCTCTGCTGACGAGTAGAGTATTAGTATTTTTTGTTACCATTGCCGTGAGGGCAGTGGCAAAGGTGTCATTTTCGGAGATGATGACTGCTGGTTTTACAATGTTTTTTACCTGCATACTCTTTTAGTATACTCCCATAATATCGCTTGTCACCGTTCAATTTTCTTATGTCCTAAAATAGGAGTGTTTCTGCTATACTGACTACCATGAATTCTACACTCAATCAAGAAGGGGAAAAGACATTTAATGAGGCGTACGCGTCATTAAATGTCGCGCAGAAGGAAGCAGTCGATACTATAGAAGGACCAGTGATGGTAGTAGCTGGACCAGGCACAGGAAAGACACAAGTGCTTACTCTACGTATTGCGAATATCCTACTTAAGACGGATACTCCAGCAGATGGTATTCTTGCTCTCACCTTCACCGAATCTGGCGCCAAAGCGATGCGCGAACGATTACGAAAGTACATTGGTGCAACTGCATATCAAGTACCAATTTTCACCTTTCACGGATTTGCACAACAGCTCATTGCACAGTACCCAGATGCGTATGAACGGGTGATTGGCGGTCGTCCGGCGGGTGATCTGGAAAAGATAGCTATCATCGAAACTATCATCAATGATGGTCAAATTAAGCTACTGCGACCGATGGGTGATCCTTCATATTATGTGACGCACGTACAGCGAATCATCAGCCAATTAAAACAAGAATATATCACTCCTGACGGATTAGTTTCGATTATTAATGCCCAAGTGGTGACGCTTAGTGAAATTGAGCAGTTTCATGAAAAAGGTGCGCATAAAGGAAAGGTGCGTAGCGAGTATAGTAAATTTGAAAAAGCTATTGAAAAGAACCGTGAGCTTTTATATATCTACCGTCGCTACGAAGTAATGCTTAGTGACCAAAGACTGTACGATTTTGATGACATGATAGTTGAGACGGTGAATGCGCTTCAAAATAATGAAGAGATGCTTCGTGATCTCCAAGAACGTTATTTGTATATTCTTGCGGATGAGCACCAGGACGTGAATGGTTCCCAGAACAAGATTCTTGAGCTACTAGCATCATTTCATGCAGCGCCTAATATTTTTGCAGTGGGAGATGAAAAGCAGGCTATTTACCGATTCCAAGGGGCGTCGCTTGAAAATTTCTTCTTTTTTACCGAGCGTTTTAAAGGAACAAAAGTAATCACTCTGACTGAAAATTATCGTTCTGGCCAAACTATCCTTGATGCTGCCCATAGTCTAATTAAAGTTGCATCTGGTCCTCTTCATGCACTTCGAATACCGTTACTTGCTAAAGCGGTTGACGCTTCGGTACTCACTCGGCGCTCTTTTTCCCATCAAGCTGTTGAAGATGAGTGGGTCATGGAAGCGGTGCAGTCTGAAATCAGGCGGGGGACACCAGCGCACGAAGTAGCGGTTATTGTACGTACAAATCGAGAAGTAGAAATTTTTGCCTCAGTTTTACGTAAAGCTGGTCTGGCAGTGACTGCTTCCGCAGACGGTGATATCCTCCGTCATCCGGTGACGCAAGCAATACGTTCGCTCATTGATGCGGTTATCGCTGATAAGAGTGAACAAGCACTTTTCAATGTTTTACACGGTGCCTATTGGGGGATTCCTACTGATGATTTACTGCGGCTGCTCAGTGCTCGCTCGTATACACAAAGCCTCAATAGTTTGTTTTCTAGTGAGACAACATTACGCGATCTTGGTATCACTGAGCCAGAACGATTATGTAAAGTCCAGGCTGTGCTCATCGAAGCCAGGGCCAGAGAAGTACATGAAGCACCACAGCGAGTACTTGAATACGTGCTGCAAGCCAGTGGATTTCTTGACCATATTATTGCCCACGACCCATTTGAAAGTACCCGAGTAGTTCGAAGATTGTACGATGAGATTGAAGAGTTAGTCTTACGAGACGGAGTAGGGAGTCTTCGTGAAGTAAGTGAAGCATTTACAGCTCGCCTAACGTATGGATTACCACTTACGGCACCATACATTGCTACGAATACAGAATCAGTGCAAGTAATGACAGCACATAAATCTAAAGGTCTAGAATTTGAAACGGTATTCATTCCACACCTCATTGATAGTGCTTGGAGTGGCACATCGAAAAAACAATACTTCACTATTCCACTTAAACAACACGAAGGAGTCGATGCTCAAGCGTTCATCGAAGATGAGCGACGGTTGTTGTATGTAGCAATGACTCGTGCTAAACGGAGTTTGCACCTCTCTTCAGCAGAGAAGAATACAGAAGGAAGAGAGCTCCTCCCCGGGCGCTTGTTAGAAGCTATTGACACTAGGTTTGTTGAGAGTTGTGAGACAAAAGAGAAAGAAGAGGAATTTAACCCAGTTACTGCACTTACCAAGACAGAAACTAAAGAGATGGTAGACGTCGCCTTTTTGAGACAAGTTCTTGCTGAGCGCGGTCTCTCAGCTACGTCACTTAATAACTACCTCAGTAGTCCTTGGAATTACTTTTATCGGAATGTACTCCGTGTACCTGAAGCACAACCGACTCATATGCAATATGGAACCGCTATCCATAACACCTTGCAGTATCTTACCGCGTATCACACCCGTGAGGGTAACATACCATCTCCGACGTTATTAAAAAATAAGTTAGAGCAGGAGTTCAATAGATTACCGTTATCTACTGAAGAATACACTCGCTTACTTGAAAAGGGTTTCTCTGATGTCTTGGTGTACCAGGAACACCTGATGAAGACGTTACCAAAAGCCACCAAAGAAGAGTTTTCAATTCGAGTTATGCTCCCGACTGGTATTGCCGCGCTGCCCGAGATACTTCTCACCGGTAAGTTAGATCGCCTTGATATCAGTGAAGAAGGGAACATTATTCGAGTGGTCGATTATAAGACGGGGAAACCGAAAACTCTTAATGAGATTGAGGGAAAGACTAAAGATGCAGATGGTGGATACAAACGGCAGTTGATATTCTATGCGTTACTGCTTAGCTTGTACGATGATGAACGGTTCTTGTGTAGAGAAGGAGTGTTGTCATTTGTGCAGGCAGATGCAAAGGGTGTAATTAAAGAAGAAGCGTTTAGTATCACTGATGCGGAGATCGTTGCTCTTAAAACATCAATAATTGAGGTAGTGCAAAATATCATCGCTGGTTCTTTTTTGAATGAGCTGTGTGATGAAAAAAAATGTGATTATTGTGAACTAGTAAAGCGGTGGCAAGGAAATTAAAATAAAAAAACGATGCAGGGAGGCATCGTTTTTTTATTGTCACTTATTCAAGAATTGGTACTCCTTGCTCATTTATTGGAACTCTCTTTTCGAGTGTCTCTGCGGCTGGGTCAAAGGTACCATCAAGCTGATCAATTAAATTTTGAACGATACTTTTAACAACCGAATATGGTTGTGCCCCACTGATAACTGCTTTTTGATTTCCGACTACCAAAACGGTGTGTGGTGTTGCTCGAGCGCCAGCATTATAGCCATCTTCGATGTCCGCTACTACTTGCTGTTCGGTTCGCTTACTATTTGTACAGCCAAGGAAATCTTCTATTCGTACTCCAGCTTGTTCAGCAAATTTAGGTAGTTTTGTTATATTTGTCTGCTCGTCTAGTCCATGAGAACTGTACACTGTATCGGAAAACTTCCAGAAGGCATCGTTACCACCTAGTTCTCCGACACAAAGGGCTGCCTCTGATATTTTGGGAGAGTTTGGATGAATATCAGCAAGAGGAAATTGTCGATAGATCCAGGCGACTTTCCCAGTGATACCGTACTCATCCATAATTTGCTTCATAGTATGATGATACTGATTACAGAATGGGCAATCGTAATCTGAGTATTCAATCATCAAAATCTGGGCGTTAGGATTACCACGAATGTAATCAGCTTCGGTGAGTGCCCGAGGGGCATCTTGTATACCACTGGTATCCTTGACTGCTACAGGGGCAGCGGATTTGTCATTTCTGTTGGTAAAAAATATAGCAATTGCAATCATTGCAAAACCACAAATAATAGCAATTGGAATGGCGGGGGAGGTTTGTTGGGTTGAAGGTTCCATACAACTCATTTTTTTATTCGTAATGTAAAAAGTATAGCATATATATTTTTTACGCTATGCTATACTTTTCAAATATGGGATTAATTGACGCAATTATTCTAGGATTGGTACAAGGTATCACAGAGTTTCTTCCGATTTCTTCAACAGGACATTTGGTGATAATTCGTGATTTTCTTTCAATCGACCCACTCAACGGTCTCGCGTTTGATTCGGTGTTACATTTTGCAACGACTGCTGCTGTGATGTTGTATTTTAGGGCTGATATATGGAATCTCATACAGGTCGCACTTCGCAAATTAGGACGCCTGCCAGTCAATGAGAAGGATATTACATTGTTATACGCTTTGATTATTGGCACGATTCCAGCTGGGTTACTAGGAGTATTATTTGAATCATATATATCGGAACACTTTCGAACATCGATTATCGTTGCTACTATCCTTTTTCTCACGGCTTTCTTTTTCATTTATGCGGAGTGGCGATACTATTTGCAACCAGCGCACGGTGAGCTCACCTTGAAAAAAGGATTATTAATTGGTTTATTCCAAGCACTGGCGTTGCTGCCAGGTATGTCTCGCTCCGGTTCGACCATTGCGGGGGGTATGCTGCTTGGGTTGACTAGATACGAAGCGTCGCGCTTTTCTTTCTTGCTGGCAATCCCAGTCACCTTAGGTGCAGGAACAATGATGGTGCTTGAATTACTCAGTCAAGACAGCGGAGCAGTGAACTGGACAATGGTCATCATTGGTTCAACCGTAGCATTTTTTACTGCCTTACTATTCATCCATTTCTTCCTTCAATTCATCCGAAAGTACACATTATGGCCCTTTGTGTGGTATAGCATTATTCTTTCAGGGATGGTGGCGTACATCCATTTTTTTACATAAAATAAAACGCTCAGGGGGAGCGTTTTAGAAGAATAAAGAATGGGTCATTGCCACTTCCTGTTTTTCTTCCCAGTGAGCGGTGTCGAGTAGTATTTGACGATTTCTTGTGCCGTCTTTGAATTTTACATGACCATGCTTGCGGGCATATTCAAAAACTTCTTTAGTCACTCGAACATCTTGTTCACAGTATTTCATGATGTCTTTTATGTTTCCTTCTTTCCACCAACGCACTGCCTGAAGACCATCAGCTGATTTTTTGGCACCGATAGTAGCCTGGGCCACACTGTCGAGTCGAATGCGTCGACCAAGTGATGATTTTATATCCTCAAGAAGATCAATGCTCTTAATCTGAGAAAGATCGCCTGGGTAATATTTATTAAGAAGCGGAATGTCAAAGTGATTACTATTGTAGCCAACCAATGCATCGGCACCCTCAATAATTGGCCAAATTTTTTCTAGTTCATTTATGGTGACGGTGGTGTATTTTTCGGTCTCACTATCGTAGACGGTGGCGACAGAGATATCGAGCGCTGTCGGGTCGCTGGAACCGACTTCTTGAAAAATATTTTGTGTTTCAAGGTCAAATACTACGTAGTGCATGAGGAAGATTGTACCATGAAGCATTGCTACGCTTCATTTAAGAAATTCATTAGCGCACTGAGTGTATTGATGCGTTCTTCACCAGAGAGGAGGTTTTTGATAGTGAGGGAATCAGTCTTCATTTCTTGTTCACCAATCACGATAACAAATCGACAGCCCTTGTCGCTAGCACTCCCAATTTTCTTACCCACTTTACGTGTACCAATATCGGTAGCTACTTTGTGACCAGCTTTTCTGATGTGCATCGCCACTTGTTCAGCGAACAGGTTCTGTTCAGTCTCCATAGGAATAACCATTACGTGTGGCGCAGTACTTCGAATATGTGCAGGAATAAGAGCGTGTGTCTCTAGGAAGTCACGCATGGTGACGTCACCCATACCAAAACCAATGCCAGAGATAGCGTCACCACTGAACATGGTAGTGAGATTGTCATAACGCCCACCACCGAGCATTGAACGGTTGTTGGTGGGATCACAGTCCACGATTTCAAATACCGTACTAGTGTAGTAATTGAAACCACGGGCAATAGTTCGATCGATGCGAATATTGTCAATCCCAAGGGAACGCACTCCTTCAAGGACCTTGTTGGTACCAGATTGGTCCTCAACTATATGGGTGATTTTTTTAGCGAGTAGTTCGTCACCGACTATTTCTAGTAAATAGGTGTGATATTCTTCTGCACTTATTTTTTTCTTGCGGTCAGTGAGGCGGGTTATCGCCGCGATTATTTCTTCGTCAATAATACCTACTGAATTATATAGATCAGCCATTTCTCGACGGTCGTTTAATAAGATTTCAAACATCTCTGGGGTGGCACCAAAATCAATCAGGGTTTGATAGGAGAGGGCAATCATTTCGATATCTGCTGATATATCATCAGCACCGAAAATGTCACAATTAAACTGCCAATGCTCACGCAGACGTCCTCGCTGAGGACGTTCGTACCGAAAAAGATTTGGGATGGAATACCATCGAAGCGGGAAAGTTAGTTCGTGTCGCGCACCAGCGACCATACGGGCGACGGTGGGTGTCATTTCTGGACGCAGCGTTACTTCTCGATCACCGCGATCAATAAAAGTATAGGTCTGCTCATTGACCAGTTCTTCATTTTCAGCACCTTTCGCTTTATACAATTCAGATGATTCAAGAATAGAAGCATCGTAGCGCTCAAACCCAAAGCGTTCTGCAGTCTTCGACCAGGTTTCAAAAATATAGCGTTGAATCGCCATATCTTCTGGGTAAAAATCACGTACTCCTTTGTAGGAGTCAGTGGATAGCTTTTTTTCAGTCATAAAAAGATTGTAGGCGAGATAAAAAAGAATAGCAAGTTACTCCGTCATGGTGGTCACTCGACCGAGAGTGGTCAACCTGGCATCCATGGCTTTTTGAATAGTAGCTTGTAGACCACGTGGATCGGGAATGCCAGTTGACCTGAAATTGCTCTCTTCCGCACCGGCAGTTTGGGCTTCAATGGTACCAAAATTTAAAAGGGTAGGAAATACACCATTGATGTGGAATTCAATATCTTGCAAACGCTCAAGACGGAACATACTGACATTTCGATTAAAAAATTTGATTTGGTCGACGAGGATAATTCGTCGGTCAGTGACAATCCACAGATCAAGGAAATAGTGAGTCCAAATAGTAAACGCGGTCATGATGGTTAGGATCGACCATGCCGATACCGCAAAAGTGATGAGTTTTGTGTAGTGTGCGAGACTGAGGTCGATATTCAAAAGTCTGTGTGGAAACAGTGCCAGTAAGAAAAGTATAAAGAAGGGAATAAGAAGCATGAAAAATATTCCAAAGAGTTCAGTCACAATCACAAACCAGTGTCTACGAACAACGGTAAGTATTGCTTCTCCTTGCTCCAGTTGTATTTTTTCGTAGAGCATACTCAAATGATAAACGCCATTATAGCCATAATGATCAGTAAGGGAATCGTAATTGAAAAGTACAAAATGAGCGTATACATAGTGATTTTTGTATCGTTACCGTACGCTTTCCAATGATAGTAGAGGATGGCGCTGAAAATCGCATACATACCAAGAACAAAATAAAAAACCAACATAATTATGGTATGGAGAGGAAGGTTGATGGTTTCAAATTGACTTAAGTCCATTGCTGTTTATTGTAACACTAAGATTGAATACCGTTTTACTCCATACTGATCATTGTGAGTAGTGACTGAAAAGCCTAGGTCAGTACCAAGTGTTTGTATAGCGCCTGATTGTTCTGGCTCGTGTTCAATCCAGAGTTGTCCGTCACGCGTAAGATGGTCGTGAGCCTGTGTGATGATTGTGGTGATGACATCGATACCACCTTCACCTCCGTAGAGAGCAAGATATGGTTCGTATTGTTTCACTGAAGTAGCCGTACGATTTAGATTGGCATCAATGTAGGGAGGATTAGAGAGAATGTAGTCATAGCGCTCAGGGAGATGAGAAAAAATATTACTGTGCACTATTGTTGTTCGGGTGAGGTCGACAGCATTTTCCACGAGATTGGCTTTAATGGTAGGGAGGTGTAATACATCAAGTTCGCCAAAATCTACTCGTGCAGCCCCGATAGTTTTTGCTACCGCCGTACCGATACACCCACTTCCTGCGCAGAGGTCGAGCACTGAAAGTGGTTTTGGTTCGCAAAAGCCGAGGGGGAGGGTGCTATCTTGCATGGTCTTGATTGCTTCTTCAGTCCAGTATTCTGTTTCGGGGCGGGGAATGAGCGGTTTTGAATCGAGATGTATTTTGCAATTCAGAAAAGGAGTCCACCCGATGATATACGCGAGTGGCTCATCAAGAGCGAGGCGTTTACAATCGGCAAAAAAAGCTTGGCTTTTTTTGCCAGCATACTTTTCAGTTAGTAGCCATTCTATGTCTCTATTTTTCATAGATATTGCTACTATGTAACTCTTTGAGGTGCGAGTCAATATCCTGTCGCTACTAGTACTGCAGTAAATATCATTTAATACGTTGACTATATTTCTCTGTTATACTATCAGTTCCTTTATGTCGAAAAATTGTATGCTTGAGATCAAAAACCTCACGAAAGTGTATGGTGCTGGTAAAAATAAACTGGTTGCAGTTGACACTATCTCACTTACGGTGGAGAGAGGGAGTTTCTTTGGCCTCCTTGGACCGAATGGTGCTGGGAAGAGCACGACTATTCATTGTATTACCGGTATCGCTGAACCAACTTCAGGACAAATTCTTATTGATGGACTCGATGTGGTAAAAGATTATAAATTAGCCCGGTCGAAAGTTGGTTTATCATCACAAGAGTTCAATACGAATATCTTCAATACTCCCGAACAGCTTATGGATTATATGGGTGGGTACTATGGACTTAAGAAAGACGAACGAAAAAGGAGAATTGATGCATTAATAAAACGGTTTGATTTGGAAAAGCATCGAAGTGTGATATTCCAAAAACTCTCTGGTGGATTAAAACGGCGAGCAATGCTTGGTCGAGCTTTGGTACATCAGCCCGATTTGCTCATCCTAGATGAACCTACTGCTGGTGTCGACGTAGCTCAGCGGAAGGACCTTTGGGAATATTTGAAAGAACTTAATGCGCAAGGGACGACTATTATTCTCACTTCACATTATCTTGAAGAAATAGAATATCTCTGTAACGAGATTGCTATTATTAACCATGGTCGTATTGTCGCTGAAGGGACAAAAGCTGAATTTATTCAGGGTGGTAAGAGTGTTGAAGAACGATATCTAGAGATTATCAGTAATGAAAACATACCCCTTACACAATAATATGAATTGGATTGGACTGTATACATTGTTACGAAGAGAAGTAGAACGTACGTTCTCAGTAGTCATTCAAACATTAGTTGCACCAGCGGTCTCGGCTGCCTTGTACCTTTTTATTTTTGGAACAGTTATCGGCTCACGAATCGGTGACTTTGCTGAAGTGCCATTCATTACTTTTGTCTTCCCTGGAGTACTTCTTCTGTCAGTAATCAATGCTTCATTTGCCTGTGCTTCTTCCGGTCTTTATTTTATGCGTTTTTCCCGCTCGATAGAAGAACTTTTGATTGCCCCACTTTCATACTTTGAGATGCTGATAGGGTTCGTAGGAAGTGCGGTGATACGAGCGCTTATCGTGGGCGGATTAATCGTCGTGGTGGGAATGTTTTTTGGCGCAATCACTCTCGTTGCACCGATAGCGTTTATTCTATATGTGATTGCCATCGCTGCCATTTTTGCCTTACTAGGTATTATTGTGGCGTTGTGGGCGGAAAATTTTGAACAGTTACAGGTGTTAAATACGTTCATCATCACCCCACTGACGTATCTTGGTGGTATTTTTTATTCGATTACTTTCTTGCCACCACTAGCTGTAATTATCACACAACTCAACCCATTTTTTTATTTTGCAGATGGAATTCGCAGTAGCATGATTGGGTACAGTGAGGCAAATACGGCAATTGGTCTGTTTGTTATATTTGGGTTGTTGGTTGGGTTGGGAGTACTGGTGGGTTCGTTATTCAAGCGTGGCTGGAAGATACGTGCCTAATTTGTAGAGTAAAGAATGTCTCCATTGCCTCATAATACACACGTCAAAATAAAAAAAATGCATTTGACTGTTATGATTTAAGAAGTATGAAAAAGAACATCAAATTATATGAGACCGTAGCTGCGCTCTTAGAGCCAGGAAAAGGCATTTTAGCAGCAGACGAGAGTGATAACACCGCCGGTAAACGTCTTTCGATGGTGCATCTTCCTAATGAACCAGAGCATCGTCGTGATTTCCGTGAGCTGCTTTTTACCGCACCTGATATAGAAAAATATATCTCTGGGGTAATTATGTATGACTCATCAATTCGTAATGAAACACGTGATGGCATTCCGTTTGTCGATGTTCTTACTGCGAAAGGCATTGTGCCTGGTATTAAGGTTGATCTCGGTACTAAGGATCTGGAAGGGTTTAAGGGTGAAGTAATTACTCAAGGGCTTGATAATCTTGAAGCGCGATTTGCAGAGTATTACGACATGGGTGCACGTTTTGCGAAGTGGCGAGCAGTCATCACTATTGACGAAGATGAAACTCCGACTGATGCCGCTCTCAAGATGAATGCCATCATGCTCGCACGGTATGCCCAGATTGCCCAGGCTGCAAACATCGTACCGATTGTTGAACCAGAAGTGATCCATGAAGGTGATCATTCGCTAGAGCGAGCGGAAATGGTAACTACTCGTACTCTGCAAGTCTTGTTTCAGACCTTAATCGAATACAAGGTTGACTTGTCAGGTCTCATTCTCAAGACGTCAATGGTACTAGCTGGCAGTACATACCCAGAGCAGACGACGCCAGAAGAAGTCGCTAATGCGACACTCCGTACTTTTCATATGAGTGTGCCACACACGTGTGCTGGTATAGTATTTCTCTCAGGTGGGCAAGCCCCAGAGCGTTCGACTGAAAATCTTAATGCAATAGCTAAGCTCGGTGAGCAACCCTGGCCGATTACGTTCTCCTTCTCTCGAGCAATCGAAGAACCCATGCTTAAGGCTTGGCAAGGAAAACCAGAAAATGAAGAAGCTGCCAAGGAAGCACTAAGAGCCACTTGCGAGAAAAATAGTTTAGCGAGTTTAGGGAAGAGTTAGTCTAATAGAATACCCGCACATTGTGCGGGTATTCTATTAGACGTAGCAATTAGATTTTAATCGTCTGGAAATTCGGATACAATGATTATCTTATAATAAAAAGCCCATTTGGGCTTTTTATTATTTTTTCTGTTTGTAGACGGTATGCTTTTTGGCTACGGGATTAAATTTTTTAGTCTCGTATTTCTGACTTGGGTTCTTTTTGTTCTTGTTATTGTAGCGAGTGTAATATACGTGACCTTTTCCAACCCCTTTTTCATCGCCGACTGAGACGAGTTTGATAAGTAAATCCTGTGACATAGTGGCGAAATACTAACAAAATAAACAGAAAAGGTCAACTCAATGACCTATTTTTTCAAAAGATAGTCTGAAAGCAATAGTTTATGCACTATCACTGCACGTAAGACCAGAATTTTTAAGCGATGGCATGATATTATTTAGCCGAGCTAGCTACCTATTAGATTAAATAGGTAAAGTTAGTTGCTTATTTTATCATGCGCGTCTTAACATTTGGCTGGGAATTTCCACCGGAGAAAAATGGCGGTTTAGGAGTAGCTTGTTACGGTCTCACTCGTGAACTCCTGCAAAAGGGCGTTGAAGTCATTTTTGTACTACCAAAGACTCAAGAAACACGTGGTGATGCACGGTTTTTGTTTGCTGATCAAGAACGACTAGTAAAAATAAGACATACTGATATTTCTCTGCGACCTTATCAGCAAGCCGATAGTACAATCAGTGTTATTGTCGGATATGATAAACAGGGTAAACCAATCATCCGTTCGCGTACGATTATTGAAGAAGTGCATCGCTTTGCGCATCAAGCTGCGGTTATTGCCCGTGAAGAGGAGTTTGATGTCATTCACGCCCACGACTGGACTTCATATCTCGCTGGTGTGGCAGCAAAAATTGCTAGTGGAAAACCGCTAATTTTACACGTACACGCAACTTCATTTGATCAGGCTGGTGGTGATAATGTCGATCCAGCCATCTACAAGATTGAGCGCGAATGTTTTGCTATGGCAGATAAAGTGGTCACCGTCAGTGGGTACACAAAAAATATCATCGTAAAAAAGCATGGTGTACCTCCTGGTAAGGTTGAAGTGGTGTATAACGGCTGTGATACTAGTGAACCGCCACGCTTGCCACAGACACTGGTGGAGCTAAAGCAACAAGGTAAAAAGATTGTACTTTACCACGGACGTATCAGTATCCAGAAAGGAGTAGATAATTTTATTAAAGCAGCCCGTAGGGTCATTGATGCCAATCCGAATGTTATCTTCGTGATTTCAGGTTCGGGTGACATGACTAACCAAATCATAGAACAGGTTGGAGCATTGCGACTTTCTGAATACGTACGCTTTGCTGGTCCATTATGGGAAGAAGACCGTGATCGTATGTATCAGAGTGCCGACCTCGTGGTGATGCCTTCAGTGTCAGAGCCGTTTGGTCTCGTGCCACTTGAAGCTTTGCAACATGGTACCCCTTCTATCATCAGTAAACAATCGGGAGTGGCGGAAGTGCTGACCCATGTTCTTAAGGTCGATTTTTGGGATACTGACGAGATGGCCAATCAAATTCTTTCAAGTTTACGATATCCCGTCATTCGTCAGCAGATGGTAAAGGAGGGGAAGTGCCAACTACAAACACTGTCTTGGAGACAAGCAGCGGATAAGATTCTTGGTATTTATAAGAGTCTGTTACAATACGTTACACCATAGTTTATGCTCACTGTTTGTCCTTATTTTCATGTCCACCAACCATACCGAGTAAAAAAATACCGGGTGTTTGATATTGGTAACGATACCGAATATTTTAATGACGATGGTGAATCCGATCTTAACAATCGAAAAATTGTTCAGAAAGTTGCCGATAAGTCATATCGTCCGACAAATAAAATCTTAAAAGAACTACTTGATAATCATCCAGAGTTTCATTTCAATCTTTCATTTTCAGGTACAGTCCTCGATCAGTTTGAAGCGTACGCTCCTGATGTGCTGGAATCATTCCAGGAGCTGGTGGCATCTGGTCGAGTTGAGATACTCGCTGATACATATCATCACTCGTTAGCGTTTTTCTACTCTGTACCAGAGTTTGAACGACAAGTAAAACAACATGAAAAGCGAATCAAACAGCTTTTCGGTGTAAAACCAAGAGTCTTTCGTAATACGGAACTATCATATAGAAATGATCTTGCTAAATGGTGTGAGGACAATGGCTATCTTGGCATTATGGCAGAGGGTTGGGATAAGTACCTCGGCTGGCGAAGCCCTAATTATCTTTACCGACCAGCTGGCTGTTCTAAAATAAAAGTGCTCCTTAAAAATTACAAACTTTCCGATGATATCGCTTTTCGCTTCGGTAATAAAGCCTGGTCGAGTTGGCCACTGCAGGCAGACACGTATGCAAAGTGGATTCATGCTCATCATGGTGATGGTCAGACGATAAACCTATTCATGGACTACGAAAGTTTTGGCGAACATCAATGGGAAGACACTGGTATTTTTAATTTCTTGCGAGCATTTCCAGAAATGGTGATGCGTCATCCAGACACAAGTTTCAAAACAGCGACGCAAACAGTTCAGGCGTATGATGCCGCAGGAGAATATGATGTTCCAGATGTACTAACTTGGGCTGACACGGACCGTGATCTTACTGCTTGGACAGGTAATGATATTCAACGCGATGCAATTGCTACAACGTATCGTTTGGAGGAAGATGTGATGAAGACAAAAAAGAAAGACCTCATCGAGACGTGGCGCAAGCTACAAACATCAGATCATTTCTATTACATGTGCACTAAATGGTCGAACGATGGTGATGTGCACGCCTACTTCAGTCCGTACCAATCCCCATATGATGCTTATATCGCTTTCATGAACGCGCTGAGTGATTTACAATTGAGAGTGAAGCTAGCGTTAACAGCGCAAGAGGAAAAAGAAGCCACCAAGTCAGTAGCAACTACGGTAGTTTGCGAGGACTGTGCGCAAAAAAATAAAAAAGAAGCAACGATTGACACCACTCTAAAAGTAAAACCAGAACCTGCCGTTAAAATGACAAGCAAGACTGTAGAAAAACCAGTCGCTTTACTCAAGCCGTGGTGGCAAAAAATTACAGAATCAGTTCGTTCTTTACTAGGCCTCACGATGAGGAGATAAGTTCTTAAAAAGTATGCAAATAAAGCAAATTAAAACCAAACCACTACCAAAAACTGCTGTGAAAAAAGTCATTGCTAAAAAGCTTCCCACAAAAGTTTCAAAAAAAGTAGCCACCAAAAAAAACACTGCCAAGAAAAATGATAAAAGAAGCTTGGTATATGCCCCCGATCAGAAATCGTTTTGGGTTAAAAACGGACAAATTCTCAATAGCCTTATTGCACTCCGAGATGCGCTGGAAGAAATGGAAAGCGAGGTATATTTCTATCACGCTGGAGAAGCACACAATGATTTTGCAAAATGGGTAGCTGATGTACTCGCTGATGATGCTTGTGCGGTTGAATTAGGAAAAGCAAAAAATCCGAAATCGGCTAAGACCGTCATCGTTAAACACCTTAAGTCCTACAGCATTTAACGCGTATGGCTCGGGCAGTCACTATTGGAAATGGAAAGCTACTAGTTGGTCTTGATGCACGTGGTCAAGTTCGCGATTTGTATTTCCCGTATGTGGGTGAAGCTAACCACGTCAGTGGCGCTAGTGGGAATTTTGTTCATCGGATTGGTGTATTTGCTGACGGGCGAATTTCTTGGCTCGATGACCCGGAGTGGAAAGTGACCGCGGGTTTAGAAGAAGGAACTTGCATCGGATCGTTGTTTGCTGAAAACCAGACTCTTGGCATTACGCTTTCTAGCAAAGATGCCGTCCACAATGAAAAAGACATATTCTTGCGTCACTTCACTATTCATAACCAGAAAAGTGAGAAGAGGGAAATTAAACTTTTTTTAGCGCAACAATTTCGTATTTTTGAATCGAGACGAGGTGATACAGGTTTTTTTGACCCAAGAGTTAATGCCATTATTCACTACAAAGGTGATACGACTATTTTAGTAAATGCAAAAAGCGGTAAGCATTCGTTTCAAGAATACAATATAGGACTTTTTGGTATTGAGGGAAGGGAGGGTACGTATCTTGATGCTGTCGATGGAGTACTTGAAAGAAATCCGATTGAACATGGGTCAGTTGATTCAGTACTTGGGCTGACGTTCTCGATTCCAGGAGGTGCTTCTGCCGATGCTCATTATTGGATAGTGTGCGGATTTTCTATCCCCGAAGTACACATGCTTGATGAACACGTTTTAAATGAAGAGCCAGAAAGACTGATTGCTTCAACTGAAGCATATTGGCACGCTTGGCTAGAAAAGGAGCAAACCGATCTTTCATTATTACCAGTGGAATTGCAGACTTTGTATCGTCGATCTTTAATGGTGATGCGTGTACACACCGATAATCATGGTGGCATTATTGCTTCGAGTGATACTGATATGCTCCACCATGGTCGTGACACATATAGCTATGTTTGGCCACGTGACGCGGCTATAATCGCACATACTTTCGATGAGACCGGATATCATGATATTGCAATCCGGTTCTTTAAGTTCATGGCTGATTTGATAGATCCGAATGGATATTTGATGCACAAGTATCGCACTGATGGCGTTTTGGGTAGCTCCTGGCACCCGTGGATTATCAACGGTGAGCCACGATTACCAATCCAAGAAGATGAAACAGCGACCGTCATCTTTACCCTTTGGGAACACTACGAAATCTATCGTGATATCGAGTTTATCGAATCAATGTACAATCGCTTCATTGAACCAGCAGCAGAATTTATGTGTGAATACATTGAAGCATTCACGGGTCTACCACAAGCTTCTTTTGATTTATGGGAAGAAAAGTATGGAACGTCGACATATACTGCAGCTTCGGTATATGGTGGATTAATGGCGGCGGCTAAATTTGCTAATTTACTTGGAAAAGATAATTCTTCTCGTACCTACCAAGCAGTAGCGCAGCGGATACAGGAGGCAATCGGCGAAATCTTGTTTGATAAGCATGAAAGTATTTTTGTAAAACAGGTGTTGCATACCGCCGACGGAGAATTGCAATATGACCGAACACTCGATGCCAGTAGTCTCTATGGGTTACTGTTCTTTAGAGTGTTTGATGTTGATGATGATCGTATTACTGCAATGGTTAATGCGGTACAAGAACGATTATCAGTTCACGGGAACAGTAAAGGGTATGTTCGCTACGAAGGTGATCAGTATTACCGTATGAGTGACGCTGCTTCACCTAATCCTTGGGTAATTACGACATTATGGATGGCGAGGTATTACATCGAAAAAGCTCAGAAATTGAGTGAACTAAAGCCAGCATTAGAATTACTACAGTGGACTGCCTCGCACGCAACTGCAGGCGGTGTACTTGCAGAGCAGATGCATCCAGAGACCCGTGAGCAACTATCGACCGCGCCACTGGTGTGGAGTCATGCGGAATTTGTGCTCGCTGTCAGAACGTACTTGGAAAAGGTGGCTGCTTTTAAAGCCGAAAAAAAGAAATAGTAAAGAATAAGTTTTTAAAATTCTTGGCTCCAAGAATTCTTTGAAGGGGTAAATAATCCTATTTTGGTACGATGAATGTGCCACGCGAGACCACAGGCGCCTAGTTTTTTTGCAATGATATCAGCTAATGAACGCATATAGGTGCCAGAAGAAGCGACGCAACGAAAGTGTGCAATGGTGTACTCACTGGGGAGTGAGTAATCATTTTTTATATCTTCCCAGTCACGACGGATATCGACTCGTCTAAAATCATTCCCGAGTGCCTTGCGGAGGTCGGTAACGGGTAAAATAGTGTCAATTTTTTCCCGTGCTTCATCGGCAATTTTTGTGCGCAGTTTGGTTTCTAGCGCCGTCACTGACAGGTCATAGATAATTGATTTTTTGGTCGGTACTTCTATTTCGTGCAAACGGTTTTCGAGTGTCCACATATGAAGAGGTTTACCTTGCACTGTTCGCGAAGAAAAATGCGGGTAGGGGAGGGTAATTTCACCAATTAATTTTTCTATAACAAGAGTGACACTTTCAATTGCTGTCTTGTTGCGTTCACAGGTTTTTAGTCTCCCTAACACATCATGAGTGTCCGATTCGATACCAAAGAGTACTGAGAATTCGTACTCCTTATCTAAACGGTGATATTTTTCTTGTTGTTTACATTCCTCGCCCAGTAGTACCAACAGCTTCCCAGATGCCATCGGATCGAGTCTGCCAGCGTACGCCATAGGCACTCCAGTCAATTCTGGATGTTTCATACGGTAGGCTTCGGCACATGATAGCGGTGTTTCACCAACTGCTTTCTCAAGGACAATGTACGCATTCATAGTGATGCATCATGCCATGCTTTTGTAAAATGGTCGATTTGAAAAACGTATTTTCGGAGTCTTTTTAGGATCCAAAGGGAGATCCGCCGAGGAATGAATTGATAATCAGCAGTAAAATAAAGGCACCAATGGCTAAAAGTATATATTGCATACTTACAAAGTATAACAGACTAGCTACACAAGGCGCGAAGTTTGACGGTAGAGACTACATCATGGTTATCAAGGCTAGTCGCTTGACGGTAACGTGTAATGTAGTAGTATGCAGTCGCAAGACAGGTCGTATTTCGGCCGTACTCTCAACTAGAGGTTTTGCAGACTAATCAAAACCCACAGAATAGCTTTTCTGTCTTAACGATTTTTACCGTTTTTTTATTTTATGACTGCTTTCAATGAAGTAATGACTGCTGAGCAAAAAGCTGATAACGCCATTTTGCTGGCCAAAGAAGAAGCGACAGCGGCGGTTGCCTCGGCAATAGAAAATCGTCGGATCACGCTTGAAAGTACCGAAACTGAACTTAAAAAAATTGAGCAACAAGAGCTCGGGAAGCATAGTCAACACATTGAAGATTTACTTGAGAAAATCTCTGCTGACGCTACTGCACAAGTCATGGCGATGCGGCAACGTTTTGAAACTCATAAGGCCGCCCTTTTAGCGTTGCTCAAAGAGGAGTTCAATAAATAATATACACATTACATATGGCAGTGGTTTCGATGCAAAAGGTGCGCTTATTGGTACATAGTACTGATTTTGATGCTGCACTCGATATCATCCAGCGCGCCGGTGCACTCGAATTTCGTCCTACAGAATTGTCTGATACCGAAAAGCCACAGGTGCTGTTTCCACACGCGCAGCTCTTGCCTCGAGTACAACACGCTCTCCATTTCCTCGCACCGTATGCACCACAGGTAAGGCTCTGGAAAACACTTCGTGAAGGTTCGCGGATTGAGGTCACTGAATCCAAGATAACTGATCAGTTGGATAACGCTGATGTTGTAACAGCGGTGGTAGATGATCTTGAACGACTTCAAGTTGAATTCGCAGATGTCGAAGAAAAGATTCGTTCACTTGAAGAGCAGTATGCTCTTCTCAATGAATGGAAAAATCTTCCCATCACGCTTAGGAATCTGAAGACCACTCGGACAGTAACTCTTTTAATAAAAGGACATCAAGCAAACGAGGACCATCCACTTGCTCAAACCGTCGTTGCGCTTTGTGAAGAACAGAATACCCCACATATTGTTACTGAAGTTTCAGCTCAGAAAATAGCCTTGACGATTGCGCACAACTCAAGTCTATATGCAAATGCAAAAAGTGCTCTTGACGATGTCGATGCAGAAATCGTTGTCCCTCCTCTCGGAATTGAGACTCCAGAAATTGAATTCATTGCTGTCTCAGAGCGTCTTGCTGCTGCTCGAAGCGAGTTCGCACTTTTGGTTGACCAGGCGGAACATTTTGCCATCACTCACTATAAGGCGTTATGTGTCGCTGTAGAAGTACTGACATGGCAACAAGAGCGCTATGCAGTGGCGAACGATGCAGCAGCTACCCGCTATTCCATTGTCCTCGATGGTTGGCTGATGGTAGATCAACGGGCAAAAATTCAAGCTACTTTCAAAGAAAAACGTTTGGCTGCAGTATTTGCTAACCTTATGCCTGAAGAAGGTGAAGAGCCACCGGTTGAAATAAAAAATAACGCTCTTATTCAACCGTTTGAAGCGGTCACTCGTCTGTATGGTATGCCTGGATATACTGATCTTGATCCCACTGCGTACTTAGCTGGTTTTTTCTTTTTGTATTTCGGTCTTTGTCTTACAGACGTCGGGTATGGTCTGGCGTTGGTGATTGCATCTGGTTTTATATTGCTCTTTACTAAGGTTACCAAAGCGACTCGTTCGTTTGCGAAGCTTCTTCTTTTCATTGGATTCGCCACCGTCCTTGTTGGCGCTCTCTTTGGTGGATATTTTGGTATAAATCCAGCACTGCTTCCTGAGCCGCTACAGAAGTTACAAAAATTTGATCCAATTGGAAATCCACTACCAGTTTTCTATCTAGCACTTGCGTTAGGCGTGTTCCAAGTAATGGTGGGTATGGCGCTTAAGATATACAGTGAAGCACGAAATAAACGCCTTCTTGATGGAATCCTTGATCAAGGACCGTGGCTCATTATGTTCACACTTGGCATCTTGTATGTTGGAACAATGACAGGATATGTGCAATTGCTCACTACCGAACAAATTGGAAACCTTGCCTGGGTCGCGGCTGCGCTCATCTTGCTTGCAAGTGGAAGAAATGGAAAAGGTATTGGTGGCAAGATCATCTCTGCTGCTGCCGGCCTCTATGCTGGTGTTGGTCATTTTTCAGATATTCTCTCTTACTCACGTCTATTGGCACTAGGCCTTGCAACATCGGCACTTGCCTTTGCCGTCAACCTTATTGCCAGTATGGTAGTAGATATTCCGTATGTTGGATTTATCATTGCGACAATTATCCTCATTATTGGGCATGTCTTCACTCTGGCAATTAACACATTAGGTGCATTTGTACACAGTGCGCGTCTTCAGTTTGTTGAATTCTTCGGCAAGTTCATCTCTGGAACTGGAAAAGAATTTTCTCCACTCGCTCGAAAAGAAACGTACGTTACGATCGGTGATGATTGATCGTAGTGAATAATGGTTAAAATTATAAATCTTAATAATTAAAATATGGAATCAATAACAGGAATAGTATTAGTGTTCATCGGTGCGGCAATCACCGCCATACTGGGGTTCGTTGGCTCAGTAATTGGTATGGGATATGCAGGGCAAGCAGCAGCTGGAGTGGTAGGTGAGAAGCCAAGTCTTTTCGGAAAGATGCTCCTTATGCAAGCGCTTCCAGGGTCACAGGGTATTTACGGTCTCGTTGGGGCATTTCTAATCCTCAACTTTTCCGGAGTACTTGGTAATGATGGTTCACTAGTTATCGCGACTTCGACTGGTGTCATGTACCTCGTAGCTGGTCTTCCAATTGCGATATCAGGTCTACTTTCTGGTATCTATCAGGGTATTGTTGCGGCTTCAGGTATCTCACTTATTGCAAAAGATGAAGCGAATACTGGGCGCGCAGTAACATTGGCAGCGATGATTGAAACCTGGGCTATCTTCGGTGTGCTCATCAGTTTCATCTTGCTTATCTCTATTAACGGCTAATACCTATTACCATGTCGGACACGCTGATTCAAAAAATTGAACAAGACGCAGCTGCTGAAATAGCTGAAATAAAAGCCGCAGGCACTGCCAAGGTAGAGGCTATTCAGCGTGAGACCGATATGGCAGTTGTGGCACTAAAGGAGAATTATTTGTCTGCGCTTAAGAAACGGCAGTCACAAAACGAGTTGGTAGCAGTATCAAAAGCGAAGCAAGCGGGCAAGATTGCCCTTCAGGGTACAAAGCGATCTCTGATTAACGACTTGTTTGCAGAAACGCAAACCGCATTGGTTGAACAAGATTCTTCATCGTACACTGCATTCTTTGGTAAAAACGCAGCGTCTATTTTGCCGAAATCTATTACGGTGGTAAAGGTTACTGCGCCAACAGCGCGTTTGGAGGAGACAAAGGATATTCTCACCATGCTCGGACTTTCAGGAGAAGTGGTGGCTGATACTCATCTAAAAGCTGGTTTTATTTTGCACGCGCTTGATGGTGTCTATGACATCACGCTTGACCGTCTCGTGGGGGAGAAACGCGCTCTACTCGAGATGGAAATTGTTAGAAAACTACTGGCATAATTATCTTGGTATGCAAACCTCGTATATTTACAGCGTCAGTCGAGTCAATGCGTTATCGCAGTTTTTGCTCAGTAAGAATGAGATAGATTTTCTTCTGGTGACTGAACCAGGTGAGGCGCTTCAATTAGCACTCAAAGAAACGTATTTGGCACCATATGTATTACGAGTACCGAATGAAGATGTTCCGCTGGCTATTGAACAGACGCTGATTGATGCAAAGCGACTCATTCACCGTTTGGCTCCAAAAGGCGATATGTTTCGTGTTTTGTGGGTGCAGTACGATATTCACAATCTACGAGTGTTCGCCAAAGCGACGGCAAAGAGCATGACCTTTGATGATTGCCGTTCATACCTTTCAGAGCGTGGTGTGTACCAACCAGAATATCTTCATGCTCGGGTAGAAGAACGCGCGCTTTCCTCATTGCAACCAGGGTGGCAAGAAGCGTATGACCAAGCAGTTGCGTTAGTATCTGAAGGAAAGCTAGACGCAGTTGATGGAGTTTTCGACACATTATATTTTGCGACGAGTCATCGCCTTGTCACCACCATTGGTGATGTCTTTATGAAACGGTACTATGGAGCCCTTGTAGACTTCTATAATCTCAAAAGTCGTCTGCGCCAGCTTAATAATGATGGAATAAAATTTGCTCCAACTTTTGTGCTGGGGGGAAGTTTTGGTCCTGCTAGTATTGAGACATCAGAAGATACACTTGCAATGTTTGCTCGTCACGGTGGAGCAGAGTATTGGCGAGAGGCAATCGATTTCTTTACCACGTCTGGTAATTTTACACTCATCGATGCTCGGACTTCTGATCGGCTTCTTACGGTGGCAAAAGAGGGAAGTTATGATATGTTCTCATCTGCTTCACTGGTGTTGTACTATCTCAAATGCCGACAGGCAGCAGCAAATATCCGTATCATTGTGGTAGGCAAAAACAGTGGTATGAGTACTGAAGAAATCCGCGCTAACTTACGAATGTCCTATGTCAACAACTGATAACGAGTATAAAATTGCCATTATTGGCCCAGAAAATACCGTCTCTGGTTTTAGGGCGCTTGGGGTAGAATCATTCCCTGCACATACTGGAGAAGAGGCGATGCACCAACTTAAGTCGATAAAACAGATGACCATTGATCCAACCTCACCTTCAAAATACGCTGTCGTTTGTATTATCGAAGAACTAATGCTCCAAGTTGACCAGTCCGAGTATGCCAAAGTTGCTGATGGGCCACTTCCCGCAGTAGTAATTCTTCCCGGACAAGAAGGAAGTAAAGGATTTGCCATTGAGCGTCTCCGGCGCCTCGCCGAGAAAGCAGTTGGTTCAGCCATTATTTAATGAACATTATTTATTTACAAAATCATCATGACCAAATCACAGGAAACAACCACAACAAACGGTGACATCAAAGCAGGTGTCATCCTTCGTGTGACAGGACCACTTGTACGCGCCAGCGGAATGAGTGAAGCAAGGCTCTACGAGGTGGTAAAAATATCTGACGAAAAACTGCTCGGTGAGATCATCGAACTTCACGGTGACGTTGCAGCGATCCAAGTATACGAAGAAACTGCTGGGGTTGGACCTGGCGATGTGGTCTATCGGACTGGACGTACAATGTCAGTGGCGCTTGCACCAGGACTGCTTGAATCTATCTATGACGGTGTACAACGCCCACTGCAAAAAATCGAGGCAGCTGCCGGAAATTGTTTTATAAAACGCGGCATCGAAGCGGAGGCAGTTGATACAAAAAAGAAATGGAAGTTTACTCCAGTGGCAAAGGCGGGTGACACAGTGATAGCTGGTGACGTCCTCGGAGTAGTACAAGAGACTTCGCTGATTCTCCATAAAATCATGGTACCACCAGAAAAAGGTGGCGTGGTTGTTTCAGTACAGTCTGGTGAGTTCACGGTTACAGAAGAAATCGCTAGTCTAAAAAATAGTGATGGAAATATTGATTCAATCGCAATGCTCCAGTACTGGCCAATTCGAAAGGCTCGGCCAAAGCAGAGTAAGATTTTTCCAACTGAACCATTGCGTACTGGTGGTCGTTCAATTGACACTTTCTTTCCAATTGCAAAAGGTGGTGCCGGTTGTATTCCCGGACCGTTCGGCGCTGGAAAGACAGTAACCCAGCAAAGTATTGCTAAATATTGTGACGCACAGATTATTGTCTATATTGGCTGTGGTGAGCGAGGAAACGAAATGACAGAAGTGCTGTCTGAGTTTCCGCACCTTATCGATCCAAACACGGGTGAGGCACTTATGAAGCGAACCATCCTCATTGCGAACACTTCAAATATGCCGGTGGCAGCTCGCGAGGCATCAGTGTATACAGGTATTACCATTGCGGAATATTACCGTGACATGGGCTACAACGTAGCACTCATGGCAGACTCAACCTCACGTTGGGCCGAGGCGATGCGTGAGATTTCTGGACGTCTCGAAGAGATGCCAGGAGAAGAGGGTTATCCTGCTTACCTTTCGTCACGCACGGCAGAATTCTATGAGCGTGCTGGTATCGTGAAGACCCTCGGTAGTGAAGGACGCACTGGCTCACTGACTGTGATTGGCGCAGTATCACCTCCTGGTGGAGACCTTTCAGAGCCAGTATCACAAGCAACTCTTCGCGTGACGAAGACGTTCTGGTCACTGGATTCAGATTTGGCATACAAGAAGCACTTCCCGTCAATCAACTGGTTGATCTCTTATTCACTCTACGCTCCGAACTTTGAAAAGTTCTGGAAAGAAGAAGTGGCAGAAGACTTTTCAGAAGTACGAAAAGCCGCTATGACGCTCCTTGAAAGGGAATCAAAATTACTCGAAATTGTACGCTTGGTAGGTATGGAATCGCTTTCAAATAACGACCGACTCATTCTTGAAGTGGCGCGTATGGTTCGTGAAGATTTCCTTTTCCAAAATGCGTTTGATAAAGATGACGCGTACACCCCACTTGAACGACAATACGGAATTCTTAAGTCAATCATCACGTTCTTTGAAGTCGGACAGACAGTGGTGAACAAGCCAGAATTCGTATATGCTTCATTCACTGCGATTCCTAGTTTTAGAGAAGTACCAAAACTCAAAGAAAAGTTAGATTGGAAGAAAGCCGATTATCAGTCATTCCAGGATACAGTACGTGCTGAAATCAGCGCCCTGACCGCTTAATCATATCGTTATCATGAGTCAAAAAGAATATACAGACATTTCTTCAATTGCCGGACCACTTATTGTGGTGGAAGGTGTTGAGGGAGTAAAATACGAAGAATTGGTTGAGGTCAATGTGCCTGGTGAGGGAAAACCGCGGTTTGGAAAAGTGCTTGATGTTTCTAAAGACAGAGCAGTGGTGCAGATGTTTGATCCAACTAGTGGTATGACTGCAGCCGGTACACGTGCCCGTTTTCGTGGCGAGACACTAAAGCTTGGAGTGTCAGTAGATATGCTTGGTCGAGTATTTAATGGTGCTGGTCAAGTAGCTGACGGTGGACCGGAACTTATTCCTGAACAGCGACGCGATATTGCTGGTGAACCAATCAATCCATATTCACGCGAGTTCCCAAATGACTTCATTCAAACTGGTATCAGTTCGATTGATGTGATGAATACTTTGGTGCGTGGACAAAAACTCCCGATTTTCTCAGGTGCTGGTCTTCCACACTCACGCTTGGCAGCACAGATCGCTCGACAAGCAAACGTGAAGGATGGTGGAGAGTTTGCTATTGTTTTTGCAACACTTGGAGTCTCTTTTGAAGAAGCAGAATATTTCCGACGAGAGTTTGAAGAGGCGGGTGCACTGGAGCGTTCAGTGCTCTTCATCAACACGGCGGCTGACCCAGTGGTTGAACGCGTTTCTACTCCGCGTATGGCACTTACGACGGCAGAGTATCTAGCCTTTGATAAAGGAATGCACGTACTAGTTATTTTGACCGACCTTACCAACTACTGTGAAGCACTTCGAGAAGTATCTTCAGCTCGCAAGGAAGTGCCAGGACGTCGTGGGTACCCAGGATATCTTTACACTGACCTTTCTACTATTTATGAACGCGCTGGTCGGGTAAAAGGGAAGGCTGGTACCATTACCCAGATTCCTATTCTAACGATGCCAGACGATGATAAAACTCACCCAGTACCAGACCTTACAGGGTACATCACCGAAGGGCAATTTGTGATTTCTCGTGAACTATATCGTAAGGGTGTATTTCCACCAGTGGATGTACAAGGTTCCCTATCACGACTCTGGTCAGCTGGAGTGGGTGAAGGAAAAACTCGTGCTGATCACTCTTCTCTCAAGGATCAGCTCTTTGCTTCATATGCAACTGGTCGTGAAGTACGTGAACTCGCAGTGGTGCTAGGAGAAGCGTCTCTTGATGACACTGATCGAGCACATCTAAAATTTGCTGATGCGTTTGAGCGAGAGTTCGTCGGGCAGGGAGAGTTTGAAAATCGTCCAGTAGAAGAATCACTCAATATCGGATGGCGATTACTTTCGATGCTCCCACGCACTTCATTAAAGCGAGTCAAGGCTGAATTGGTTGAAAAGTATATACCGAGCGTTGAAGTAGTCGCATAAATTTCTAGAGCACTTACATACAAGTATTAACAGCACACTATGGCGATACTAAAGGTCAATCCCACCAGAATTGCGTTGCTTAGCCTTAAAAAGGAGCTTCGCACTGCTCAAAAAGGTCACAAGCTCCTCAAGGATAAACGAGACGGTCTCGTCAAAAAATTCATGGCGATTATTCACGAGACTAAAGCGCTCCGTGAGTCTGTTGAGTCACGTCTTGGTTCTGCTTTTGATTCATATGCCCGGGCGAGTAGTATGTCTTCCTCGGCAGCGCTCAACGCAGCCTTTCTGGTACCGAATGCTAAGATTGATCTTGGGGTTAAGATTAATAGTGTGATGTCGGTAAAGCTTCCTGAGTTTACTATCGAAAAAAGAGGTTCTGCTTTTTCGTACGGCGTACTGGAAACGACTGGAGATCTTGATAATGCTATGGTGAAATTTGATGCTGTTTTTGTCGATATATTGCGTTTGGCGGCACTCGAGAAGACTGCTGAAAATTTGGCGGAAGAAATTGAAAAAACACGTCGAAGAGTATCAGCACTAGAGAATGTACGTATTCCGAATCTCAACGATACAATCAAGTTCATTACGATGCAGCTTGATGAGAGAAATCGTGATGCAGTTGTATCTGTCATGCGAGTGAAGGCGATGATTCTTGCTAAGGAAGAGAACTAAAGTTTTTAAGATATCTAAAAGCTGGCAATGGTCTTCGGCTTTTAGGTATCAAATGAGTTTGTACGCCAAAGATTATTAGTGGCTGGCGTAAAGCGCGCAACGCTGATTTCTTCAACAAGAGAGAGGGTGAGGATTTCAGACTCAGTAAGCAAAAGGGTAGTGGTCGCAAAGGCGTCAGCATCCCGTGCCGTCTTTGCTTTCACAAAAGAAGCTATTCTCGGCGTTTCTGAGTTGGCAACGATATGGGTATAGGTTTTATCACCACTATGCCACATCCGTTTAAAAGGACTTGAGGCAGCAAATCCTTGCTGTTTGATTGTAGTAGTATGAATAAAATGAGAAGGCTTCGTTGGGTGTTCAAGAAAAATCTGAATTGGAGTGCCGTGGTCGCTAGTCGCATAGAGATCGCCGCCACCATTGATGAGAAAATACTGCAAGGAGTACTCTTTCTGTAACAGAGTGGCCAGCTCGTCGATTAAATATCCTTTGCCAAAACCACCGAGATCAATATTTCCTTGTGACAATTCGATTTTCTCTGCGGTGATGTGTAGGTCAGTGACGGGATTGCCAGGTGTGAGAGTTTTCGATTCATCGGGGGTAAAAGAGTATGTAGCATCGTAGCCGCGAGCTTCTTGGATATTGCCGGTGAGAAAATTGAAGTGGGTATTGGTGCGTAAATAGAGTTGCTTTCCATACGTCAGGAGGGCGTGGCACTCTTCGCTAGGTGTATGTAGCATTCTATCCTGATTAAGTATTGAGACGAGGGAATCTGCTTTAAAGCGAGAGTACGTTGCCTCAAAATCTTGAACAAAGTGCTCGAGGGTGCGGAAAGCACTCTCGAGCACTGCTGAATCCTTTTCATCAAAAATCTCAACTGACCACTGTGTCCCGAGTGCTTGGAAGGTATGTGTGTGCATGACTTATTATGCACCAGCTTGAGTTTTGACGGAAACTACTGCTTTGTTAAAAGCGTTGGTGGTGAGCGATGCGCCCGCTATACGTGAGAGGCTAATGGTACCCAAATCTTCACCAATGACGTAGTTCTGATAAGAGCTATCAAATCGTTTAACATATGAATCTCGTAAAGCTCGGTTGTTGTACGTGATGGAAGTATTGGTGATATTGTCATTAACAATCGTTAGACTCACTTCCATCGAGTATACATCGCGGTCGGGAGTCTTGTAGGTAGTATGTGCGATATAGGTACCATTTTTGTAATCAGTAGCGGTCACTACTGGTGCTGTAGGGGTGGCTACGGGCGTCGGAGTGGTCACTGGCGTCGATAGAGCAGTAACAAGAGGGTCAGGCGTCACTATTTTTGTAACGACAGGTTCTGTTGCTATTGGTTGGAAATCAGATGCTTCACCTTCATCTTCACCTTCTTCATCATCTTCTTCCTCCTCCCATACTTTTTCAATCTCAGATACTAATAAAAAATTTGAAGGTTTTCCAGGGGCGACAGTTTCGCTGCTAGAAGCAGAGGCAGTTTCAGTTGGCGCGGGTTGGTAGAGGGTAAAACCGACTCCAAGGACGACTAAGGCAAGAACGGCGATAATATACTGCATGAATCAGTTTGAAATTATGTACGCTAATCAGCGTAGTGATATAGTAATAGAAATAATAGCTTTTTGCATTACTACTAATACGTATCATGTTTTCAATAATTTCATACCCTTATCACCGCGCGCAACACTTTGTTGACTCAGTCGGAATGTACCGTCTAGTACTCGGTTCACTTGGTGCACTAGCCATCTGCTCCATTCTGGCGGGATTTGCGAACCTTTTACCGTACAGCGGACTGAGTCAGTTGTTTACATTAGCATTAGCGCTACTCACCGCGCTTTTACTTAACTGGGTAATTGCGCTAATTTTAAAGATTCCTGCTAACCATGAATCAGCCGCTATAAGCGCTTTTATTCTTTTTTTTCTCGCCATACCAGAAAGTGATATCTTTGCCAACTGGCCACTGGTATTGGCAGTGGCAATTGCTATAGTTTCTAAATTTATTCTTGCATACAAAAAGCAGCATTTTTTGAATCCAGCGGCAATTGGTGCCGCCGCGTTAAGTGTAACTGGTATTTATAAATTCAGTTGGTGGGTAGCAAATCCAGTACTATTTATCCCGCTACTCATGGTGGGCATTTTGGTGGTGATGAAAGTGCGTCGATGGGTACCAGTACTAACTTTCATCATGGTGAGCCTCATTATTTATCTGGCTGAAGCTATCAGGTACGGTGATCAACTTAGTACTATGCTTTCGACCTTCTTTATGTCTTGGCCGACACTCTTTTTAGCATTTTATATGCTCACTGAACCATTTACTATGCCTGCCATGAAAGGACCACAAATCTTATACGCTGGATTGGTTGGATTTCTATCTAACTCATCTCTTTTCGCATCTATAATTTTAATTACTCCAGAGTTGGCGCTGGTAATTGCAAATACCGCAATGATGCCGTGGCGCTTGCGACAAAAACTGTATCTCCAATTTTTAGAAAAAAGACAGATTGCAAAAGATACATATGAATTTATATTTAAAAAGCCAGAAGGATTTTCATTCAACGCCGGACAGTATTTAGAATGGATGCTCGCACATACTAACCCAGATAGTCGAGGTGTTCGCCGATACTTCACCATTGCTTCATCACCGACGGAGGATGAAGTGCATCTGGCATTTAAATTTATTGCCAGAGGGAGTTCGTATAAGCACGAACTAATGCACCTTGATATTGGAAAAAAAATTATTGCTAGTCAGCTGGGTGGTGATTTTGTCCTGCCTGAAGTACCCGAGGTAAAACTTGCTTTAATTGCCGGTGGCATTGGCGTTACCCCATTTCGAAGTCATATTCAATACATGGTTGATACTGGTATGGTGCACGATACAAAACTATTTTATTGTTGCAACACGATAGCAGAGATGGCATACCAAGCAGTGTTTTCAAATGCCGCCGAGTATATACCACTTGAAGTAATACCAGTCATTGCAAAAGAAACAGTGCCAATGCCGGCTGAAACCGGATACGTCACTGCGGATTTGATCAATCGACGAGCGCCGGATTATGCTGAACGGGTGTGGTATATCTCAGGACCGCCACCAATGGTGCAGGCCTACTATGCAGTACTTAAAAAAATGGGTATCCCTAAAAAACAAATCAAGCGAGATTTTTTTTCTGGTGTAGCGTAAGTAGTGATGTTCACTTCACCATAAAATTTCTTTCAGATTATTCTTTCTCAAATATGCATTAGTCTGGCTGAAATGTGCACAGCCAAAAAATCCCCGCCTGGCAGAAAGGGGAGAAGGGTGAGGTGCTTCGAGTAGTAAGTGCTTCGATGGGTCAATATGTGAAGCCTTGAGGCGTGCAAAGTTACCCCAGAGTAGAAATACAACGTGCTCTTTTTGTGCCGAGATAGTTTCAATGACGGCGTCGGTGAATTCCTCCCAACCAATACCTTGATGTGACCCTGGTTTTTCTTTTGTGACTGTGAGTGTGGCATTAAGGAGAAGCACTCCTTGATTTGCCCAGCGTTCGAGGTTGCCACTTTTCGCACGTTCGATGCCGAGGTCGTTTTTTATTTCTTGATAGATATTTTGTAGTGATGGAGGAATCCGTACACCATCAGGGACTGAAAAAGAAAGTCCTTGCGCTTGACCTTCTCCGTGATATGGATCTTGTCCGAGGATAACCACCTTTACTTGTTCAAATGGGCAAAGTTTGAAAGCAGTAAAAATATTTTCTCGGGTGGGGTAGACCACCTCCGTATCATACAGGAGTCCGATTTCTTTGGAGAGCTTTTTGAAGTAAGATTTACATAATTCTTTATCAAGAATATTTTTCCACGAGGGTTCTAATTTATTCTGCATAAAGTAATTATACTAAAGTATATAAAAAATTCATTTAGAATGATGATTGCTAAAGCGGCGACTTTTACACTATCCAGGCTAGTTGTACTAAAAATAATAATGGAACCTTGTGAAGACTATCTATTTGATTTATGGGATTCTTACATTCTGGAAAAAATATAATTTTATTACTACAGATAATCAGTCTGGTTACTTTTTTTTGTTTCGTACGTAGTACATGAGATTGTACGGAATAAAATAAAGACTTGCAGGTACTTTTACCTTTGACACTTCGGGCAATAATGAGTACCGCGTCCAGCGCAGCGAATTTTCCTGATGATTGTGCCACATTGGCATGGAGTGCCTTGTTTGCCAAATATTTTTAGTTGCTTGGTGAAATTCCCTTTTTCACCATCGGTGTCAACAAAATGCTGGAACGTCGTCCCGCCCATTGCAATCGATTCTTGCAGAATGTCTCGAATGGAGGCACAAAGTGTCGCCGCTTCTTTCTTGGTCACTGTATTTGCTAGTCTCGTTGGTCTGATTTTGGCTCGCCATAGTGCTTCATCAACGTAGATGTTTCCTAGACCAGCGACGAATGATTGGTCAAGTAATAGCGCTTTTATCTTACTTTTTCTTACCTTAAGACTCTTAGCAAACCATGCACAGTCAAAAGAATCAGTAATTGGCTCTGGTCCAAATTTTGCTCTCGCGGCAGCGACTTCTGCTGCAGTTGCTAGTTTAAGATAACCAAAGAGTCGCATATCATTAAAAAAAAGGGAAGACTGATCAGTAAAGTGGAAGGTGACCCGCGTGTGTCGACCAGGAAGGTTAAGGTCGGTGGCGGTCACGGAGTGACCGCCACCGACCACCCCATCTGCGTCGACATAAAAAAACTGCCCAGTCATTTTCAGGTGTGCGAGGAGGAACAGATCGGTTTGCCCGACAAAAGAAAAAATAAGCAGTTTTCCAATTCGGTCGATAGTATCGACTACTAATCCTGATAATTGCGCGGAAATTTTAAGATGGTGATTAACTGTTTTTGGGTGAAGTACAATAATTTTCGCAATAGTCTTCCCTCGTATCTTGTGAAGGAGTTGCAGGCGCACGGTTTCGACTTCAGGGAGCTCTGGCATATGTCTTAATTAAGATATTGGTCGCTATATTTCAGCATGGCTTTCTCGATGATTTTCAGTCCCGAACCTTTCTTTGTTGGTGTATAGTAATTATCGGTACGTTTTTCAATTAACCCTTTTTCGGTGAGGGTCTGGAGTTTGAGGGTTAGGGTTCGAGTCGATATGTTTCCCAGCCAAGCCTCCAGTTCACAGAAACGCTTCGGCCCCTCGGTGAGTGCACGCATAATGAGCATAGTCCAAGTATCACTAAGGAGTTCTGCGACCGCGCGGATTGGACAGACTTTTTTTCCATCACCATGTTCCATATTTTTACTATAGCAAATTAGTTTCCACTTTACAATGTAAAGTATTTATGCTGTATCGCTTCGTGTAACTTTACAATGTAAAGTAAGTACGCGACAATAGACCATTGCAATTTAAATTTTTTTATGACAAAAACACTAAACGAAGCGTTGTCATGGCGGTATGCCGTTAACCAGTTTGATACTGAAAAGATAATTCCTGAAGCAACAGTAACAGCGATCCTTGAAGCAGGGAACCTGATGCCAACCGCATATGGGTTACAACCATTTACGTTTGTCGTTATCTCTGATCCGACCATAAAAGAATCTCTCGTCGAGCATGCGTATGGTCAGACGCCCGTGGCACAAAACTCCCACCTTATTGTCATCGCCGCTCGAACCGACATTGATGAATCATTCATTGCTGAATTTACTGCCAGAATTGAAAGTACTCGCGGACTTTCCTCTGGTAGCACTGATGAATATAAAGCAATTATGGTTAGAGATATTGGTAGTCGAACGTCAGAAGAGAGAATTGTCTGGGCAAAGCGACAAGCTTTTTTAGCGCTTGGTGGAATGATGGCAGCCGCCTCAATGCTCGAGGTGGATAATCATGCTTTGGAAGGATTCAATCCAACAGCATTTGATGGCGTACTTGGACTTAAAGAAAAAAATCTTACTGCCGGAGTCCTACTGGCACTTGGGTATCGTAAAGAAACCGATGAATCGCAACATTATGCAAAAGTACGAAGGTCATTAGATGATATTATTTTAAGGATGTAATTATTCAAGTAGGGTGACAAAAAATCCAGCAAATGCTGGATTTTTTGTCACCCACAGCCATCTACCCTAAAAACATTGAAAAGAAACGAAAAAAATGTACAATAGTGCGTACTTGTTTTTGCAAGTAAAAATACCATTCCTCGGTAGCTCAGCGGTAGAGCAGTCGACTGTTAATCGATTGGTCGCAGGTTCGAATCCTGCCCGGGGAGCAGTATGGGACAAACCGAAGTGAAAGCTTCGGTTTTTCCTTTGTTTGCTTGATACTTTCTTGGTTCGAACATAGGATTTTTGAGTTTTGCTTCGTATAACCCTTTTTCTATCGCTTGATACAGAATTGTCTTGCTAATACTAATCTTTTCTTTGGTTATTATTAGGTTCGAACCCATTAAGGAGAGTGCTTCAATCTTCTGGTCGTAGTCTCCATTTTTAATCACATCAGCAAACTCTGTTAAGATATCGAACTTGCGTTGCAATTCTTCCATATCGAGCTTCCTATTCTCTGTATGGCTGGTCTTTGCCGTCAATTCATCTATTTTATCCTGTATTTGGGCTTTCTTTACTTTATATTCATTTGCATTAATGAGTCCATTGAGATGAGCGTCAAGTAATTTATTTTGTTTTTCTTCGTACTCTTCTAGTTTTACTAACCATGTTTTCTCTACTTTTTTACCCTCTTTCTTCTCTTTCTGTTCTAACATACCTATGCTATCTAAACACCAATCCCTTAAGGCGGGTGATATTGCCAATTTATCGACATAATCTTCTATAACTTTATCTGCTAACGCTGTTTCGGTTTTGCTACCATGAGCTTTTTTACAATTTGAATCTCTGTTACAACAGTGATAATAAGTCGTATCTATGATTGTTTTCCTTTCAATCTTATAGATATCTCTACTACATCCGTTGCATACACTATTTTGAATGATTGAGGTCTTTTTCTTACAGTCAAAACAGTACACTTGATTCTTCCGTTCAGCTGTAACTGAACCTCCGCATGAACCACAGTTAAGGAATTGTTTAAATGGATACTCGCCGACATGTGACCATGGCCTAGGATTACCATTTCTTTTAAGGAGAGATAGTACTTTCTTATGTTGGGTTTCGGTTATCATTCTGGGCACCGACTGGTGCAGTTCATATCGTACCGTTTCATTCTCAGCGTTCTTGCCATAGAAGAATCCAGCGTATATCGGATTTCTTAACATAGTATAGAAGGCTGTCTTGCTAATAAGCATTCCTCCAATACTCTTTCTTGCTAGTGAAGTAAGCTTTAGTTCGTTTCTTGCGTGTTTATGTAACTGTCTAGCACTGAATTTTCCTGTCAGGTACATTTGGAACAATTGTCGAACTATTTCAAATCTTTCTGGATCGGGGTAAATAGTTCTGTATCCTTTCTCTCCTGAGTCATTTAAGTAGCCCACTCCTACTCCATGCGGAGGATAGCCCATCTCTCTTTTCTTTATCAGTCCTCGCTTTACATTTTCACCCTTACTATCATTCTCCATCTTTGCTTGACTACACAACATTCCGAACATCATTTTGTCAGACGGAATATTACGATAGGGTTGTGAGGGTGTCAGTACACACTTGAGTTTTTCTTCATCAATCAAATTGATAACCGTTCCTGCATCACCAGCATTTCTGGATATACGGTCTACGTTCCAGACTACAATGCCATTAATTTTACCTTTGCGTATACGCTCCATCAACTTGTTAAACTCTGGCCTTGTACCAGATTTTTTCGCTGATTTTGACTCTTCTATAATGTTCTCAGGTTTTATCTTTATGCCGTGGTATTCAGCAGTTTTCAGGTTTCTTTCTCTTTGAGATTCTATTGACAAGGCCTGTCTCTCATCGCTCTCGCTTGATTTACGGTTGTACATCGCAAACTCATATTCGCTGTAATTGTCTCTATAATTCATGGTGTCGCTTTTATTTATTGTTATGTGACATAACAAGTACCTAATGGTTCGAACTATATCCAGTTACTATATGTTCACATGTTTTGTAATTTTTTGTTTAGATTGGTCTGGGCAACATATACCATTCGTGATAATTGCTCAGCAATCATTCTCAATTCAACATCATCAAAACTCACTCCATAATCTTTCTGGAGTATCGACCTAAGTTTATTCAGGTGTGCTTTTGAGAATTTCATAAACATTCACCCCTCGGCAAGGCGACTAACCAAGGGGTGAGTATTTACGAATTAGTCGCCTTACAATCATCAAAAAAGATGATCGTGAGACCATCTTAATTACTTAGGCGTTTCCAAACATCACCCATTTAATAGACCCTATTAAATGGTTATATTTTTGTTGAACCTATTTTTCTTATCGTCAGATAATCGAGAATGTCGCCATATTCAGACTTAATTAAGTCTCGTATGTGTTTTTCTTTCGAGTAATCACCTCTTTTTAATCCTAAGTCTTTATGAGTCATCTTGTACAATTTTCGTATGCGTGAATCCCTTTCTAACTTAGTTTTTCTTCTCAATCTTGACTTGGGTCCACCACGTTGCTCAGATAACTTCTTCTGTATGCCTTTCCAATTTTCCTTTAAAAAGTACTGAGCTTCCTCAAGCGATGCATTGTCTGATATGAATACTTTCACAAACGGAGTTCTACCATCAGCCCAGTTTGCGTCAGCGATGGTAAAAGTGGTGCCTATCTGAGCTTCTTGATCAAGTTCACATACATTCTCTTTGTATTTAAATTCATCAAGTTTATCGCCATAAAAGAAGTAGGTTTCTAGGTATTCAAACATATTGCTGGGCACCTTGTAATCAAGTGAAAGTTGGGTAAGGGAATTATAAAAATCCTCTGCAAACTCAAGCTCTTTGTGCCATGCATTAAACTCATCTTTACAACCAAAACCGCCGACTGGTATACCACCAAAACTTCTTAACCCAGCAACATTTTCTTCAAACTTTGGATTAAATCTCAGCTCGTTTATTAGCTCAAATGCCTTACTAGATATCTTTTTCATATGTCGCCTTCATTCACAGCAGTTTACTCTTTTATGTAGAGCAAAGCCACAATCTGATTAGGTGCATTTTAATCAGTTTTTTCAGATTATGCACTTTGAATTAAGTGCAATTTAAATCAAAGTTTCAAACTTGATTACATGCATTTTTTTCAACTAATTCAACTGATTTTCTTTAATTATTTTTCAAGTTTTTCAAGATTGATTAAGTGTATTTTTTTCAAAGTTTTCAAAGTTGATTTAGGTGCTTTTTTTCAACGAATTCAACCAACTACATTTTTGATTAAGGTGCTTTTATTCAAGTTTTCAAGTTATGATATAGCAATGAAAAGATATCTGCAGGCACTAGCGATGTTTATTTCTGGAATAGTGCTTATATTTATTTATTTTGAAATCGTTCTACGCTATGATTTTCCAGACATTCCAATGAAACTATTTGTGTATGGGGCATTCGTTGAAGAGTCGATAAAATTCTTATTTGCTCTCATAGCCCTCAGATGTGGTGTAAAACCTCTCACAATCGCATTTCTTGGTCTTGGGTATGGTTTTGGCGAGCAGTTAACCCACTTCTGGTATCCAACTGGCTATGCAAGTTTCTATACTCACTGGATGCATGCGACTGCTGGTGTTGCAATGGCAATACTGTTAGAGCGAGCCGTTCGACTCAAGACTATAAAATCTTACTTTCTAGCGTATTTCGCTCCGCTTTCTATACACGCAGTCTTTAATTGGATTTTGCTTGCGTTGCTTTGGTGGTATTCCTAAATTCTACCTAATTGTGTCGATAGTATAATCAAATCCCTCTAGCAAGTATCCATTCGATCTCATGCAAGAAACATAAAACTTCTCATAGAAATAAAGTGATTCGATCTTATCCATTTCTTGCGTCCATTTTAAAGCTTCAAGATTGCAATCCATACCCGCACTCTTGTAATCACTTCTTGATTCTGAATATCCAATTAGTATCAAAATGATTATAGCTACTGGAATACCATATTGAACTAATTTCTTTATTTTGCTCCTCATACTAGCGTGGATTATTTATGAGAGAGCTACCACTCTCTTCATTTTTAGATAAATCTTCCCATCGAGCAATGTGGGCATCTAGACGTTGTTGTAATTTCTCTTTTTTCTTACGTTCGCTCCTATAAGCATAATAAAGAATTGGAAATCCTAGCACCACAATCGGTATAGCGTTCTCTTGAATGAGCATAGCCAGAACGTTAACTAGGACCTCAGTAACGGTAAGTATTTGGTCCTTGAAAATTACAAATATGACCACCAATGATGTAAAGAAAACGATGCTTTTAATTTTTTCTTTCATAATTTAGCGTGGGTTTTTACATCAAAATTACCTGCAATTACTTACATACTCATCGTAGGATGGTTTCATTTCAGCTAATTTCTGGTCTCTAGAATCTTTGCCTTTTTGCCATTCGACTCTAAAGTCTGATTCTAATAACACTTTGGCACCATTATCTTTATGTTCCTCGTATGCCTGTTCGAAGGTGACTGAATTTTGTGTAAAGAGTGATTCGTACGTTTCGTCAATAGGGTTTTTAACTGGGAGAAATTGACTAGTCACCTGAGCTAGTTCCTCGCAATACTTATCTTTCTCTCTTTGTGCTTCCTGCAAGTCATTTCTGATCTTTTCTTCTGAGAGTTTGGTTCTTAAATCTTCATTTTCTTTTTTCACTTCATCGACAATTAATGTCGTATCATCCAGAGTTTGTTCTAGCTCGATTTGCTTTTCTTCAATTTCAGCAGTTTTGCCTATCAAATTATCCATTTGAACCGCCAGAATCTGTACGGCTTCAGATGGTGATTTTCCTTGTATTAAAGATACCGTCACAGAACCACCAATTGCTACTGTGGGTATAGCGAGAAGGGTTACCAAGATAATCCCTATTATTTTTATTGTATACATTTTACTAGCGTGGGTTTTTGATAATGGGTCCTGAAACACAAATGGCCACACAAGACCGACGACAACTCTCTTTCGAGAATTATCCCAGACCCTTTCGAGTCTGAACCCACGCTAGTAAGTGCCGGCTTATGTGGCCGTTTCTACTAGCGTGGGGTTTATTTTCACCATATCTCTTCCGAGGGTTAGGTGTTGTATATCACAGAGTGATACTAGACATTATGCCAAATAATTGCCTATTTTGCTATCTCATTGTGCTATTCTTTATCTTCGCTCTATTTTGTTTGTCTCAGACTAATTCAATCTTTCCGTCGTTTAGTTTCATGATATTTTGGATTAAACGTATGTTCTAACTTCGTTCAGCATGCGGAGCACTCAAAAGTAACCATTTTAAATATGTCTTCAGGCTGATTTTTCTTCTCAGAAGGCGGTTAACTCGTAAATAATCACCTGAATTGCACGTCCTCTCTTTCGATATTCCTACGGGTTAAATAGTTGAAATGCTTGTGGAGATAATCATTTAATTTGGTCACCGCTCTCCTCACGTCGCTATCGGTAATGGTAGTAAAAGATGAATCATTCGAGAAATACTGCCTAAGCAAACCATTTACATACTCATTTGCACCACGTTGGAATTATTCAAGCACGGTATTGTGCGTTCGAGGTGGTGTCCAGGTCAAAAAAATAGAATCGGGGGCAAAGCAATCAACTGTGTATTTGGCAGCCATATAAAGACGGTATTTGAAGTTGCAAGAACTATTTAAGAAATGCATGAAATAAATTTGGCAGTTCGCAAAAGATAATGAAAAGACCTTGGTGGCTATCCAAAATTTTAAGTTTTCAAGCAGTAACAGCTCTGATACTAATTTTAGTGAAATGATAGACAAAGTGCTAAAAATATATTAGCCTGAAATCGTCCAATCAGGATGCATCAAGGAGTAGTTCATGGGAAAAGTCTTGCTGGTTCATTACGGTGGTGTTGTCCAGAAATTTCTCGCGGAGCTCCTGCTCAAGCGACGAAAAGAAGTGGATGGCTTTGTTGGAGAAAACGACAGTATTCCTCCAAGAGATTTTTTCAATCATCTGATTACATGTCCATTACCGGAAGTAGTTAATGATGGGGAAATCTCACTCAAGGCGAATATAGTCATTCGTTTCATTAACCAAACTGATGACATATTGAATTTAAAAAGGGGATTGTTATATCTCCTGGAACTAGGAGGGAATACCGGGCACTTTCCGTTTCCAAGAGAGCGCTATGACTCAGATCTTTTGGAGATGGAATAATAACAGTGATTATGACCCACCGAGCGGAACTCGCTTTCGGTGGGTTTTGCTATATTAAAATCCCATAACAGTATGTCTGTAAAACACAGTGTCATCAAAGTATTTGTTCAATTGCGAAAGCAACAATAATTAGATATTGTAGATACGGATTCCTGTTCCTTTTCATTTAACTGGAGAAAACCATGACTAACCTTCTTGATTCAAATTTTGGTTTCTGCTTAACGCCCGATTTGGAACCTATGACCAAGAGAAAATGGCGGTTACCAGATCAGGTAGTTGAATTTTGTATTCCTGGTCCACATGAACGCAGTGTTACTGTGTGTGTCACCTTGCGTCGCCCCAATGGTAAACTCGTCCAGGTACCGGTTGTCTGGCACCCGGGGACTAAAATTATCAAGAAACTGCACCGACTTACTTGGGCGGAACTTGGAGTTACTGAACGACTTAATCAATTACGTGAGCAAATCATTAGATTGGCAAAAAAAGAACACAAGAGGCTTGCGACAAAATATGCCACCCTAGATTTGTTTGGTCATGAGGAGTTATAGTAATCGCCGCGCTAAGCAGGGGAAGGACATGGTCCATGTTCCCTCGCTCAGCGTGGTGGTTTTTCTTTTTGTCCAATAGGAAAGTTACTGTGTAACTCGTCACTAGACACTATTGTTTTCGATGAAAAATTTTAAATCTATCCTCGTCTAGAATTAACTCTTGTTCAATCGATATGTGATTAATACTGGATTCGTTATTTTTCTCTTTCAGGGATACGGTACGGAAATTGAAGGGAGTGTAGTTAGTGTAACTTGGGGCGCTCTTCAGGTAGAACATATTGCTCATTTTCATACATCCACTCACGCAGTATCTGATAATACTATCTGTCTCGTTAGCTAATTGTTGTTGCGGTGTTGAAATTATCCTCTTTTTAAATACACTTTCACGAATGCACTTTTTAGTTCAGCGGCTTTGGCAGAAAGTTCCTCCACTTTCCCGTCTCTAGCTAGTGTGATGGTTTCTTCCAGCTTTGCACGAATATCTTGAATTGCTTCATCATTGGCCACTTCTTCAATGGCTTTTAACTTGGCATCAACGTCTGGATAAACGGTAAGTAGCTGTGCGGCATCCTTTGCATCAGCGGCTGCTACTATTTCTTCCATCGCATCATGGAAATCAACGAGAGCTACTGAGAGGAGTGAAAAATTATTTCTTTTCAAAATATCTTGAAAGACCGGACGGATGACCTCGAAACTGATGTGTGCTTGTTTTAAATCGCCAGTGTAGACATTTTCTTTTAAGGAATTAATTATTTCAGATATTTTTTTGATATCTTCATTGAACTGTTTGTCAGCTCTGATGGCGTATGGATGGTACTGTGTGTATTTTGATTCGAAGGAAGTATACGAAGCAACAAGTCCATCATAGTTAGTGATTGCTTCGGTTCTACTTTCCTGTCCAGTATAAAAAAGTGTTTGTTTGTAATAGTTATTCATCTGATTGTAATCGACTAAGAAAAATTTCTTTGAAAAGAAGTCACTGTAATAACTACCAGCGACAGCAATCACCACCAAAAGAACAGCGATGATACATTTTTTGTAAATAGAAATTTGTGTAACTCTAGTCGGGAGAGATTGTATCCCAAGTATTTTGTAGAGAGCACAAAATCCTGTTACTGCAGTGATGAGGCTTACGGCACCTATGAAGTAAAAAATAAATTGCCATATACCGCCCACCCAAAAGTAGGCAACCATGAAAAACAGCTCGGCGAGCAATAAGCGGATAAAGCGATCTTTTACACCTTCATTTTTTAGTTCTGATAGGTTCATAAGTATTTTTATTAATAACGATTTCACAATAGTATATCAAAGGATAAAGATAATTTCTGGTATGGAGTCGCACTTCTGATTTGCGTAAGTGTCACCTTTAGATGAGGAGAAGTAAATTAATAATCAGGGATGCTTTTTATAGACAGCATACTGCGGTGTGTCACGATGTGTGATTCTGTCACAAATGCTACACTAGCTATATGAATGAAGCAGACATAATTTTAAAGCTTGAAGCGGTTAGTAAATCGTTCAATACGTCACGTGGCCAGTTGCAAATATTGGACCAGGTATCGTGCGTGGTAAAAAAGGGAGAGAATGTGGCAATTATCGGTCCGTCAGGATCGGGTAAATCCACACTTTTGTCACTTATTGGTTTACTTGACACACCAACTAGTGGCACTATCGAAGTGGCGGGAGTCGAGATAGGTTCACTCAGTGAACGAGAACAAGCGGCGTTTCGTAACAAATACATTGGTTTTATTTTTCAGTCATTTGAACTGATTTCACCGTTTACTGCCAGAGAAAACATTGCAGCACCGTTGGAAATCGGTGAGCGTGAAGTGTCTGAAGGAGACTTATCTAATTTGCTCGAAAATCTTGGTTTGACGGAACGCCAGAATGCTTTGCCACAGACCTTATCAGGGGGAGAGAAACAGCGAGTAGCTATCGGGCGTGCCTTGGTGAACCAACCGGCACTTATTTTGGCAGATGAACCAACTGGTAGCTTGGACCGTGTCACTGGTGAAAAAGTCTTGTCGGTGCTCCTTGAGGCAGTGGAGCATGCACACGCCACGTTGATTATTATTACTCATGATGAGTCCATTGCCGAACGAATGGATAGGGTATTTGAATTAAGAGATAAAACACTCCATGAGCGGAAGTAGACTAATTCTTCTGTATAGCACACGAATTATCAGGCGCGAGTGGCGACGGTTTGTTTTACCGTTTCTTTCACTAGCGATTACGAGTGTCGTACTGATGTTAATTTTGTTGCTCACTGGGGCAAGTACAAACTTACTTGTGGAGCAAGCTCGAGAATTGCTAGGAGGAGATGTAGTCCTTGAAAGTGCATCTCCAGTTGCCGGCAGGGATTTTATTATGAAAGCGGGTATTACACCAACGATAGTTTCAGAGCAAGTATCTTTTTCTGGGACTTTAGAAAGCAATACTGCCACCGCACCATTCACCGTCCAAGTAGTGGATACCGCTTTTCCATTGTACGGAAAAATCGTTTTACGAGATGGCACTTTTTCTGGAATTGCTGACGGAGAATTATTGTTGGATAACGCAGGATTGAAGCGTCTAGAGGTAGAAAGAGGAGACACTGTTTCGTTTGGTGCTGTGTCATTAGTGGTGTCAGATGTCGTCGTCTCAGAACCGACGTCATTATTCGGTGGATTCCAGTTTCTACCTAAAGCCTTCATGAATCAAAGTAGTTTTGCCCAATCAGGTATCGACCCTCGATTACTCCGAGCATCGTACACATACGCTGCTGCGGTACCAACATTGTCATCTGTCGAGATTGAATCGCTTCGAGTACTTGAAGAGACGACTCCAGCAATTGCGGTGAATATTGCTGGTATCGATCAACGAGGGTTGCAGTTTGGTCTTAAGACAGTGTCTGATTTTTTGGTAATAGCAGTACTCATCACTGCAGTCTTGGCGGCTGTTAATGTGTATGCCAGTGTGTTGTATCTAGTGACCGTTGAGCGAAAGAGTCTTGCGGTATTATTGGCTCTTGGTCTCACTAAGACTAAATTGGTGTATATTTTGGGTACTGCACTCGGGTATGTTGTACTACTCGTCAATCTTGTCGGTACTGGACTAGGGGTGTTTATCTTTGGAAGGGTGCAAGATTTTGTCTCTAATAAATACCTCATACAGCTGCCTACGCCAGACTTACTTCTCTATGCTACTGTAACAAGTTCGCTGATTATTTTGATAACCGCTATGTCTTTTGTTCCGGCAATTCGCATGAGCTTGTCATTAAACCCAAAGCAGATTCTTGTTGGTGGTGATTCGCCACTTAGTAAGCAAAGTTCTTTTTGGTCAGTAGTCTTGATCACTTTTTCTACGCTTGTTCCACTTTTTGTCTTGGCTGCTTTTCTATTTAAGAGCATCACAAAAGGGATTTTGATCATTGGAGTAATTACACTGGTATACGTAATTGTTGCTGCTTTGTATAGTTTTGTTATTAGTCGTATGTATAGCATACGAGCGCATGCTGGTTTTTACTTGCGAACTATCATTAGTCAGAAACACGCTGATGGACTCTTTGGTGTCGTCTCTTTTTCTTCTCTCTTTGTAGCGCTTATTGCTCTCTGTATCTTAACGTTACTTCAGGTCTCTCTAGAACGTTTTTTGGTTAATGATCTTGGTGAGACAGTCCCATCAACGTACGTGCTTGATATACAACCTTCGCAGAAAGACCAAATTACCACTGCTTTTCCAGAGTTAGAGTTATTTTCTAATATTCGTGCCCGCATAGTTTCTATTGACGGGGTGATGATTCAAAAAGAAATTGAAGCCGGTAACACTGATGTCTCAGGTGAGTTGGGTCGTGAATTTAATCTCACCGCTCGACGAGAGTTACTTCCTAGTGAATCAATCACAAATGGAGAGTGGTCAAGTGGTGCTCGGGGAGAAATATCAGTCGATGGTAATTTTGCAAAGCAAGCAAATATATCCCTTGGTTCAACAGTGGTGTTCTTCATTCAAGGATTTGAGGTATCGGGTAGAGTGACAAGTCTACGAAGTACCGATTCCCGTTCTGGTTTACCTTTCTTCTATTTCGTCATGTCGCCTGAAGATATCGGACAATTTCCTAGTGTGTATTTTGGGTATGCATACTACGACCTAGAACAGCAAGCTGTCCTAGGTCGTTTCTTGGCGGAGACGATGCCAAACGTATCATTGATAGAGACACAGGCACTTGGTCCACTGCTACTTCAAATAGTAAGTACCTTACTGATCCTTGTCCTAGTGGTTACTATTCCGCCACTTTTTATCGCGACGCTCCTTGTCGCTATGTTGGTAATAGCTTCGTATGCAACGAGAAGACGAGAAGGAGCGCGGTTCCGAGCGCTTGGACTTAGTCGACGAGAGAGTTTTGTGCAGTACCTTCTCGAAACGGTGTCTGTCGCCCTGGTCGCTGCGATTTTAGCATATGGGGTCGGCATACTGGCGACTGCACTGGTGAGCGCTAATTTTTTAAAACTCGACTCAATAGTGTTGCTCGACATTGAACTTGTGGTTGGTCTTGGCCTAGTCATTTTTTTCATTCTAGGAATCGCTGTATACTTGTATATAACTGATACTATGCCCTTACGTGAATTACTTTCGTATGAATAAGCTTGTTATAGTTTCCCTGGTAGCGCTTCTAATGACTGGCTTCGGATGGAGGTTTTACACTAGTAGTCATCTTCCAGGTGCGAAGACCGATACGACCTCAACAGAAGAGCTTTCTGGCAGCGAGTCTACTATCATCGCGTTCGGTGATAGTCTCACTGCTGGATATGGAGTATTACAATCTGAAGCATATCCAGCCCAGCTCCAAATTGCTCTTGTGCAGGCTGGGTACAAGGTATCAGTCATTAATGCCGGAGTTAGTGGTGAGACTACCCGTGGAAATCTAGAGCGTGCGGATTTTATCCGTGCGCAAAATGCAGATATTGTCATCGTTGGCATCGGTGGTAATGATGCGCTGCGAGCATTGCCGATTGAAGAAACTGAAAAAAATATTCTGGCTACTATAGATATACTCCAAAGTGGAGAGACCCCACCACAACTGTTGTTACTACAAATGCAGGCACCACTTAATGCTGGCATATCCTACAAAGAACAGTTTGATTCTTTGTATCGACGAATTGCTGATGAACGAGGACTCATGTTGGTGCCGTTTTTAACTGATGACATTTTTTTAGATACTGCCAATAAACTCCCCGATGGTATACACTACAATAAACAGGGGTATCAGAAAGTAGTTAAGCAATATATATTTCCCTTCGCGATAAAATTATTGGATACAATGGAGAACGATGAGTAAGATAGGTCTACAATACCATGCATTTTTCAAAAATATTTAGGGTCAAAGAGGGGAAGTTGGATATGGTACGACAATGGTTTCAAGTTTTGACCACTGACCGAAAAGAGGAAGCTCTCGCGACATTTGCTCATGAAAATATCAATAGAGAAGTTTTTGTGTTATTTAAAGGAAGTGACGGGCATGACTATATCATCGGTGTAAACGAAGTTATTGGAGAGCATCGAAAGGGTGATAAGGAGGTTACGATTAACCAGGACCACGAAAAAATTAAGCATGAATGTCTAGAGCCTTTCTCAGGAGGTGGAGAAATTATATTAGATTTGCAGGTATAAAACCTATTGTTAGTTTGGAGATAAAAATCCCCACACGTGTAGTGTGAGGATTTTGATGTAAAGCACTGTGGTGAATTGTCTACAAGGCAACAGCTTTCTTTACTGCACCGCTTTGTAAAACATCAGCAAGTGTTGTCTTCTTTTTAGCAAACGGCCAGACTTTTACTGGTCCATAACGTCGTTCTCGATAGAACACGATGAAATGTAGTTGCCCTTGCTGTTCGTTTCGAAGAAATTTTGCAATAGTGCGGTACTCACATTCCCATAAATCACGTTTTACGCCATCTTGGCAGAGGATGCCATGCTGTGCCATCTCTGCTCCGAGCTCGTTTGCGATGATTTCATTGGTGTGAATATTGAGTGCTTCTAGATACCATACTTTATTTGACATTGATTCTCTCCTGTAAAGAACGTTGAAACCTTGAGAAAGGTACACTAAAACTGCTACTTTGTTAAGCGTGACACTGGAAAAGTGATCTGTCTGTTATACTGTACGGTATGGAAATGAATAATTGGTATCAGACGCTTACCAAGCCAGAATGGGCACCACCAGGTTGGCTGTTTGGTCCTGTCTGGGGAGCGCTCTACACTATCATTGCTGTTTCGTTTGGGTACGTCGTGTATTGTTACTTTAAAGGGGTTGTCCCCTTTGTGGTGTTGTTACCGTTCATTTTAAATCTACTGTTTAATTTCCTCTTTACCGCCCTGCAATTTGGATTGCAGAGTAATTTACTTGCTGCAATCGATATAACGCTAGTACTTGCTACCCTGGTCTGGGCACTTGTTGCTATTCATCAGTATGCACCGATAGTGTCATATGTGAATATCCCATACTTACTTTGGGTTTCTTTTGCGACTGTCTTGCAATTTACTATTACATACTTGAATTCTTAGCGTTCTCTTAAAAGGTTGACTAATAACTAAAAATGGGTTTTACTACAGTTTGGTCAACGTCCTTTTAAGGAGAAAGAAATGTTTATAAGTTCTGGGTTTACTACCTACCACTGGCGGTCCTTTTGCCGTCGTGATGATGGTCATATTCTGATGCTACGGCAACCGTTTGACCCGATTTTCCCTGATTATTGGGATTTACCAGGTGGTCGATTGGTTACACCATTAGACAGTTTTGATCCCATTTTTGAATTGCATAATTTGGGAATCATAGCAACTGATTTACGGCACAGAATGATTGTTGATGTACCATTTGAATCAAACAAAGGATTACGCGATTTGACTGTATTTGCGATGACGAAGTTTGTATCGGGTGACCCCTGTACAAAAGCTGTCGCTGAATTTCGTTGGATGCCTCCAAATGATTTAAAGAATCACCTTGTTGTACCAAGTGTCGTAGAAGCGATTCGTTCAATGAATGATTGCTTGGTATGAAGGTTATCGTGAAATGCTTGACTGCAAAGTCGAGCATTTTTTTTTGCAAAATAATATTTTTTGCTGTACCGTCTCCAGTGGATGTTTCATCTTTAAATTGAATTGAAACGGAGGTAGATTATGTTTTTTCAAAATCGAATCATTACACTTGCGCAAGCGGTAGAGCTCAGTAAACAACTGGCAGAAAAAGTGCAGGAAGTGGAGAGTGATATTGTCATTAGTATTGAGAGTGGCGGGTGGTTTGTCGGCAAGGAAGTTGCTGCACGTCTTTCTGTTCCACATCTTGGAATAACGGTACGACGGTTTTCTAAACACGATAAAAATGGCTCCGTTGATAATCTTTCAGCTGCGTACCGTTTATTTCAAGTGATTTGGTGTGATATGTTGCGACCAGCTCGTGATCCAAAGGTAATTAGTGGTATTCCCGGGCTGCTAGTAAAGGGTAAGAAAATATTACTTATTGATGATGCAGTTCATACTGGCAAAACGATACTAGTCGCCCAGACGTATCTGGAAAAGCAGGGAGCTGAGAGAATTTGTGTTGCGGCCCTTGCTAGTGTACGAGATGCAAGTCTTACTTTTGTACACCTCTTGCGCGGACACTATTGCTATCCGTGGTCAAGAGTGTCGTCTGAATACCGGAAGTTCCAGGAGTTGTATATTGCATCACACTGCAATGGAATGTGATGATAAGAAACCGTAGTCACAACCACCTATGTAATCATTGATTACATAGGTGGTTTTTTAATCTGGTATGACCGATAAAGCAGAGTATCAACTATTACTGCCTAGCACTTTATCCATACGAGTAGCTTCGTAGAGTAGAGAGAGCTGTTGGTAAGGACGCATCGTGAAAGCTAGTAAGGTCACCAAGAGTCCAAACATATCGGCCAAGAAAAGACCAAGGCAATACCACGGTCGACTCCAGTACTAAACCAGCTCCCGATAAGGGTGACGCCAGCACCAGTGGTCATAAACGGAATGAAAATAAATTGTGCCTACCGGCCCAATCAGAAAGATGGTAAAGGGTTAGCAAAAGACTCAACACTAGAGGCAAACCCAAAAACGCGTCCTTGACATTCGAAAGGGACAATACTCTTGATAACAGTTTGTCCGGCCGCTTCAATAATTGGATAGAGTATCCAAATAATCATGCCAAACCCGAGGAATATAATAGAGGGATGAATCAGCAAAATAATGGAGCTACCCCATGAAATAATATTCATTAGTGTGTACAATCGCCGCTTCGGGTAGTTTGATGTACAAAAGGTGCATAAGTACTACTACTGTAGCAATACAGGCCGCAACCATTCCGAGAAAACCAATAGTGATACCACTTAGAAGTGAAGTAAGAGAAATAGCTAGACCGTTTACCATACCAATCTGGCCGTTGGCCTTATCTTTGTCTTCAGTAAAGAGCATGGTGACTGTGGTTGAGAGGGTAATGCTGCGAACATTTTGGGCGATTGTTCCGGTCATAAGCAGGGTAGAAAACCAAAAAAAGATTGAGGTTTGGTCACCATAGGTTGCCTTTGAATGAAATCAGACTAGCGATAACTTGAATAAAGCATAGCTGTTTTCTTGCGATTGTGATCGATGATACTGCTAAAGAAAACAGCCCCAAACACATTTGTGAGCGCGGCGATACCGATGATCAGTGAGGTGATAAATACAGACCTTGTTTCAAGAAATACCAAAAAAGTCGACGCGAACCACACGAAGTTTTTGGTGGTGTTAGCAATGAGATTATTTACCAAAAGATGGCGGAAGATAATAGTAGGTGAGTCAGTAGACACGTCGGTACGTATATGGTGCGTTTGATTAAATTAATTTAACAAGTATGGCGATAAATGGTCCTTTTGGATCATGGGAATGATTTATTTGCTCTCGAGAGCAGGTTATTCTGCTGTTCCGTCTAGGAATGGTTCTTCGTACATATGCGTAGTATACTATAGGAGGTTACTAGCTAATGATGAGTTAAATTATGTTAATACTGTACATGAAATCAACCTGTCCATTCTGCCAACGTACCATGCAGATGGCTGAAAATCTGAAAGTGACACTCGATGAAAGAGATATCAATGAGTCCGAATCTGCACGAGCAGAGCTGTTGGAGAAAGGGGGGAAATTGCAGGTACCTTTCCTCGTTGATACCGAAAAAGAGGTGTTAATGTACGAGTCAGACGATATCATTGAATATCTCCGGAATAATTATGCTCAGAAAAACGCTGATGATAGTGTCGCAAAACCACGAGTGCACGTTGGTGGTTCAACTTGTACATCGTGTGAAGGTTAGTAGTTTAACAAAAATACACGCGTATGACATTTCCAACGATAAACTATAAATTTAATGATCTTCGTGAAGCACAAGCACTGACTGACTTGGTAGAACAAAAATGCATTCCATTGGAAAAATATCTTCATGATAATGATTATGTAATTTGTAATGTAGAGTTTGAAAAAGTTGCGCCGCAACAGAATGGGCAAATTCATCGAGTAGAAATTAATCTGCAGGTATCTGGTACTTTATATCGAGCTGTGGCGACTGAGGAAAGTTTTGAAAAAGCCATTGATGAAGTTCGAGACGAATTGGAAAGAGAATTAGTAAAAGCGAAAGAAAGACAAAATACGCTAATGAAGCAGGGAGGCAGAGAAGCAAAGGAACAAATGTTGAATGTGTAAGCGTTAAACAATAAAGCCGGCGAGCAAAGCTCGCCGGCTTTATTGTTTACGTACTTTGAATGGAGTGAAGATAGTCTTTAAAATCAATTTCTTTTTTTCCTTCGGGGATCACTCGAAGTAACCGTAATGTCCCACCTACAAATTCTGCTTTTTTGATTTTTACTCGTTTCCCTTCATGAATAAAAAAGGTGTCTCCAATACCAGTAAACGCATTAATTGTGTGCCAGGCACGGCGGCCTGCTTCTCCCGACGGCAAGGCAAAAGGATCAATTGAAAGTTCGGTCTGTTCTTTGGTGAGTTTGTGACATACTGTTGCCATTTCGTGTTCTTGTTCCTGCGGTAAAAGTGCACCACCAATCCAGGCCGGAATTACTTCACTTAACAATTTTCCCCCTCGATTTCCGAGTGCCACGTCAAGCGCTGGTCCACTCATAGGCCAGATATCCTTGGTGAAAAAAAATTGCTCTTGTTCGAGAATTGGTCCATGGTCCATTTCTTTATCCATGAGCATCACCGTCACTCCGACATCTTCTGGTGTGTTTTCTAAAATCGCCGTTCTAATTGGACTGGCGCCACGCAGTTTTGGTAGTAGTGAGGGGTGCACATTCAGCACACCGTGTTTTGGAATCGTCAGGAGCCATTCTGGCAAGATAAAATTGTAGGCAACGACAACAAACAAATCCCAAGGTTGCTTTTCAAGGTATTTTCGCGCTACTTCATCTTTGTAGGTGGTTGGTTGAAAGACGGTGATACCTTCTTTTCCAGCCCAGAGTTTGACAGGAGGAGGGGTGAGCGTTTGTCCTCGACCGGCTGGTCGGTCTGGATTGCAGATAATTACCGAAGGAAGCAGTCCTGTATTTTTGAGTTGTGTCAGTACTGGTATTGCAAGTGGTTCGCCACCAAAGAAAGCAAATGTAGGTGATTTATTCATGTGTCTTGGTTTTTTCTGCAGGTTGATCTTTTTTGTCCCAAGTTTCTTCGGCTCGATCGACATACAATATACCGTCGAGATGGTCTGTTTCATGTTGAATAATTTGCGCCAGTAATCCACCGGCGCCTCTAGTAAATGGTATTCCATTTTCATCAAGTGCTTCAAAAGTGACATTCTTGTGACGTTCGACGAGACCGTACTTGTCTTTTACTGAGAGACAGCCTTCTCCAACGAGATGTGTCTTCTTTGAAGTCTTGATGATTCGTGGATTTATGGCGACGAGTGTTGGTAGGGCAGCTTCTCGTTCATTATTTTGGTCATTGATTAGGAAGATACGTTTGGCGACACCTACTTGTGGGGCAGCAATCGCAACCGCGGCATAGCCGTCGACGTCGTAGGTTTTAATCGCTGATTTCATACCCGCAAGTATTTTCTTTACTGTCCCATCAGTAAATTCTTCTGGGCTGACTTCCTCAGCAATACTGTGTAGCGCTTGATGGTTTTGTGGCACCAGTTTTTTCATAGATGTTCATACTATATCGAATGATAAAAAAAAGAAAAGAGTGTGACCGTAGGGTGTTGTTCTACACAATCCGTTCAGGGTTGATTTCAATCTTTACATATGGTGGTATGCTTCGCAATTTGAGAAGGAGTGATGAGAGTTTTGTCTGCTCGTTGCGTAAGATTCTGAGCAATCCGTGGCGCTGCGTTTTCCCTTTGGTGGAATTTGGATTATTGTAATATTGTACTTCATAGCCAGCGAGGGCACTTTGGATTGGTTTTTGTAGTTCAAGTACAGAGGTGTCTATTCCAATCCAGGTAAGTAAAATGAACGTACAAAACGGCGGGTATTGAAGCATCTTACGAAGGGCAATTTCGTCATCGTAAAAACGTTCTATCGCACCACGAGTGGCGTGGATAAGGAGGTTATCGGTCTCAGTTCTCGTTTGTATGATGACTTCCTTCGTCGAGCACTCGCGCAATTTCATCAATAGTCGAAAAAGAGATTCGTCAGCTCGCCAAGTTGGGATAGTGCGTGTCGCATCAAGAGAGATAATCGCGCTCATATCGACACCACTACTTATGAAAGGAAGGGCGATTTGGGTTCCGATGAGTACTCCGGAACGTTTGCAAAAGAACTCTTGCGCCAATTTGCTTGCTTGTTTTGTGGTTGGCGCAGTGACCGTATCGATAATGGTGACATCGCTGCTTGGCACTGCTTGTTTCCACTCGTCGTACACGTGTTGGATACCGATGCCCCGTTCACGTAGGCGCCATGACCCACACTTGGTGCAAACATCCGCTGCCCGCTCTCTCCGACCTGAGGTACTTGATACAAACCAACGTTCCTCGACCCCGTTTTTTTCAGTGCGGATGAGGGAAAAAGGTGTATTGGAATCAGGACAGCGAAAAATATACCCACAATCAATACATGCAACTACTGGTGCTAGACCACGTCTCGCAGCATAAAAAAACACATGTCCTCTCGCCTCTAACGTTCGTTCTGCACTGATGAGTAGTTCTTTTGAAAAGAGTTGAAAGGGAGTCTCAGGCTTTGGCTTGTCACGTTGAGTGATAATTATTAACGGGGCAGTGAAAGCGACACGTTTTGTCTCTTCACCATAGGTAAAAAAAGATTCCTCTCTACGTAGTACCTCGTCTTCAGTACGTGGCACAGTATCACCAAGTAAAATAGAACGACCAGTAATTTTCGCGTACGTAATCAGTGCATCGCGATGATCAAGATAGGGACGTTCTCGACTGACGTATTGAGCACTCGATGACTGTTCGATTACCATAGCAACCAAGTCAACACGTTCAAGATAGGCATGAGAAGGAGTAGTGATAATCAATTTAGCAGTAGCGGCATCAACTAATTTTCGGTAGGCATCTTCTCGTTGTTTTTTTGTCTGGTGAGGAGAGAAGGTTACTAAACGGTCTTCGATACCTTGGCTGAGTTTTTTTGATGCCACCGCTACCTCGATTGCTGTTGGTACGACAATCATGATTGAACCATGGTGTGCAAAAGTGCTACGGATGAAACTCTGATAGGCAACGAACCGTTCGTCGATTTTGGCAGTAAGTAATTGTGGAGTGGTCTCTTCATCGTGCGTTGAAAGTTGAGTTCGAGGATAGGGCTGGCTGCCGTTTCGAATATCAGGGGGGAGCAGAGAAAATAGGAGTGCACCAGTAGAAGCAGGGTACTGCTTGGTAAGAGCCTCAGCTGTTTGACGAATGGTTTCAGGCAGGACAATTGGGTCAGCCTGGAAGGGGAGTTTGCGTAGTGAGAATGTGGCGGCTTTGAGTGCGGTTTTGGTAGTGCTGACTGACCGTACCTCGGTCACGATTGCTCGCTGATTTTTGCCGCGAATTGGTACTTCAAGAAATGAACCAACGGGGTATTCAGTACTAGAAAAATATGAGAGAGATTCAAGCTGTGTGCCGCGGATGAGGGGGGTGACTTGAATGACAAACATAGGTGGTCGGTATTATAGCAAATAGAATAGAAGTGTTACGCTTGTAAAAAGGAAAGTGTCGTGGTTTACAAAAAAGTGTCAGAAATCCGTAGGATTTCTGACACTTTTTATTCTTGTCACTAAAACTCATCAAGATATGAAATGTCTGCACCTAGACCAGTGAGTCGCTCCACTAATTTCTCATAGCCTCGATTGATACTGTAAATATTTCGAAGCAGTGATTCGCCTTTAGCCCCTAACATACCAATAAGTATGATAGTCGCTGGACGAAGTGCGGGAGGACAGACTAATTCTGCTGGTTTAAGTTTAGTTGGACCGGTGATGAAAATACGATGTGGATCAGCGAGTACGGTATCGGCACCTAGCCTATCGAGTTCCGTAAAGTAAATCGCTCGTTTTTCGTACACCCAGTCGTGAATAAGCGTCTGACCGATTGCTTGGGTAGCAATGACGGCAAAGAAGGGAAGGTTATCAATATTGAGCCCTGGGTATACTGCGGGGTGAATTTTTTCGTGAAGAGCAATTAATTTTGACGGTTTAGTGGTAATGTCGACGAGTTTTGTCGTACCATTGTGACTAAAGTATGGTTTTGATTTTTTATATTGGAATCCCATTTTTTCAAGTTTGAGTAACTCAATTTCTAGAAATTCTATCGGGCAACGGGTGATAGTGATGTTTGAATTAGTAACAATTGCCGCTGCCAAAAAGAACATACTGTCAGTCGGATCTTCGGAAAGTGTGTACGCAATATCTTGATTGATTTCTGTGAGTCCAGTGATAGTCAAAGTGGTGGTACCAACGCCCTGAATAGATACTCCAAGTTGCTGCAAGAAGGTGCAAACTTCTTGGACCATGTAATTGGCTGAAGCATATTTAATAACCGTGGTCTCAGGACAACCAGCGGCGGCGAATATCGCGTTCTCAGTTACGGTGTCACCTGACTCATATAAGATAATTTCATCTGGTTTTTTTGGTGTGACTTTAACGTCAAATGAATCATTGGTGGTGTCGATTGCTACGCCGAAGTGTTCGAGGGCGTAAAAATGTGGTTTGACGGTACGGCTTCCTAATTTACATCCACCCGATTGTGGAAGCGAAAATGAACGCAATTGGTGGATGAGCGGTCCGATGAACATAACGATACTTCTGGTACGTTCAGCAGCTGTTTTATCAATTTTCGACAGATCAAATTTCTTTGGAGGGGTAATAACGATTGTTGTATCATTCCAGTCAATTTTTACACCAATACTTTGTAGCACTTCAATAATACGGTGCACTTCTTCAATTCGTGGCATCCGGTGTAGTATTGTCGTGCCTTTGTTCAAGAGTGAAGCACAGAGTAATCCAACCGCGCCATTCTTTGAGGTGTTTGTCTCGATTGTTCCATGGAGTTTCTTACCTCCATTGATGCGAACACTGACCGTTCCAGGAGAAATAGTAATGAGATTTTTACCCAGTGCCTTACCAATACGTTTTAACATATCGGCACTTATATTTTGTCTCCCTGATTCTATCCGAGCAACCGCGCTTTGAGTGGTATTAATTTTTTTTGCGAGATCAGTTTGCGTCATGCCGAGTGTCTCGCGGACGTCAGCGATGCGGATTCCAATGTGTTGCATATTTTAGTAATATAGCATATATGCTATGGAAGTATCTTTGAGGTTGTGGATGTCTGAGTTGATTTTTTGACGTTGTGTAATCCTTGAAAAAAGGTACTATTGTCAATACTAATTATGTTTGGGAGCCTTACGCCAAAAGTAGGTATCGATTTGGGTACTACGAGTATTCTCGTATTTATTCCTGGACAGGGTATCGTTTTGAATGAACCGTCAGTAGTAGCCGTTTCGGATGATAATAGGGTACTTGCTGTCGGTACTGAAGCAAAGCTCATGATTGGTCGTACCCCTGAAAATATTCGAGCGTACCGACCAATGAAAGACGGAGTAATTGCTGACTATCGTGTAACTGAGGCCATGTTGCGATACTTCTTGCGGAAATCACTCAGTAAATATAATTTATTCCGTCCCGATGTGATGGTGTCGGTACCAGCTGGAGTAACGTCAACTGAGCGGCGGGCAGTGGTTGAGGCAACTATGAAAGCTGGAGCGCGAAATGCTTTTGTGGTGAAGGAGCCAATTTTGGCGGCAATTGGAGCCGGTGTACCGATCTATGAACCACAAGGACACATGATTGTTGATATTGGTGGTGGTACGATTGATGTTGCAGTGATTTCACTTGGCGGTATCGTGGCTGCAAACTCAGTTAAATGTGCTGGTAATCGAATTGATGCTGCTATTATCGATTATGTCAAAAAGACTCGTAATCTTGCAATTGGTGAAAAGACTGCTGAAGAGATTAAGATTAAAATTGGTTCGGCCCTGCCTCTTGAAGAGGAATTGGCAATGGATATCAAGGGACGTGATATGCTCTCTGGTCTACCTCGAACTACTGAGATTAAAAGTAATGAAGTCGTGAAGGCAATTGGTAAGGAATTACGTGAAATGATTAAAGCAATTAAGGATGTCTTTCAAGAAACGCCACCTGAACTTGCAGCTGACATTATTGATGGAGGTATCATCATGACCGGAGGTACTTCTCAGCTCCGTAATTTTCCAGAACTAATCCGACGACGCACCGGAGTGAAAGCCAAAGTCGCTGAACAAGCACTTTTTTGCGTCGCCAAAGGAACAGGCATCGCCCTAGAGCATATTGATGTATACAAGCGTGCAGTGCTTGCTAAAAAATAAGGAAATGAATAGTTAGGGCGGTGAAATTTGGCAAGACCTTTTTGTAAGGGATGTTCGGTTTTTTGTACAGATAGGGGATTATCATCCTTTCCCCGACTAGAAGTACGTTACACTGTAAAGAACATGGAAGGTGTACCACAAAAATTCACGTCTCCCGAGGAGGAGATAGCGTTTTTACGTCAACAGATCGCAGAGCGTGAACGAGTATTACTCGAGCGTTCAACGGAGGTGGATCAATCTGATGTCGAAACGCTTGGTCGTGAGCAGATTAAGGAGTATGTGAGCTTTACTCCAAAAATGATTCTTGATCCTTCGTATGAACTTAAGGACGAGGCGTTAGTCCATTCGATAGAAGCGGTAAATATGGCACATGATCCAGTTGGTGAAGTGATGGATATTGCATTTGAGAGGGGTATTAAAAATGCGCTGACGGTACTAGATAAAGTAACTAGTGCGTACGTCATTGATGAGGTGCATCGGCGGTTGATTGAACATATCAACGCCGGGGCAAAGGTAGCAGATCTTAAGGAAGGGGTGCCACCGTGGCACGTGCTTCATATGACACTCTATGAAGTCGCCCTACCAGCGCAAAAAGCTAAAGATGGTCACGAATTGCAATTGGCTGAGCTAGTAGGAACGATGGAGCAGTTATTTGATGGGCTTCGTACCATCGGGTCAGTCAAAGAAGGTAACCATTTTGCAATTGAAATTGCGGTAGCCGATAATAGTGACGATATTGTATTTTACATTTCAGTACCAAATGAATTTAAAAATTTGTTTGAAAAGCAAACTCTCTCACTCTTCCCACACGCGGTACTTACTGAGCAGCCTCATGATTACAATATTTATGTTGATGGGGGGCATGCACTTGTATCAGATGCGGTACTAAAGCAGCATCCAATTTATCTAATAAAGACTCATGAAGAATTCGCGACAGATCCTTTCAAGGTGCTCTTGAATGCTTTTTCAAAAATTGAAAAAAAAGGAGGTGGCGCCGCGATTCAGTTTGTTATCCGCCACCCTCGAAAAAATTACCAAAAGGAGCTTGATAGTATTGTTAAAGCAGTAGAAAAAGGTGCTAAACCTAAAGAGGCAATCGCGCGCAGTACACTCATCGGGGATTTTTTTGTTTCAACTGAGAAATTATTCTTTTCCAGTGGAAGTAAGAAGAAAGCAAATGGTACCGAAGAAGTAAAACCAGTTGATACAATCGCCCTTGAATTATTTCGTAAAAAATTGGCGAGTCAGCTGTATGAAGTAAATATTAGAATCATCGTTTCGGCTTTATTGCTACCGCGGGCAGAACAGATTATGCAGGAGTTGCAGTCTGCCTTTAATCAGTTTAATACTACCAATAGCAACGCCTTCAAATTCATCGATCAAAAGGGAATACATCTACGACACGCGCAGAGAGCGTTCTCATTCCGTGAACTATCACCGAAAACATTACTGCCACTTACTACAGTAGAACTTGCTTCACTGGTGCATTTCCCCGCTGATGGAATAGTCACGACAGAACAATTTAAGCAGTCGTACGCCAAAACCGCATCAATACCAACGGCAATGCCGACAGAGGGCACATTGCTTGGTATCAATAAACATCGTGGTGTGGATCGACCTGTCTATGTCACCGAAAAAGATCGGATGCGCCATTTTTACGTGATTGGACAGACTGGTACTGGTAAGTCGGTCTTTTTGAAAAATCTTATTATTCAAGACATACTTGCTGGAGCGGGTGTTTGTATGATTGATCCGCATGGTACGGATATTCAAGATGTACTTGGCGCAGTACCTCCTGAACGAGAAAAAGATATCATTTACTTTGATCCATCAAATCTTGACCGGGTGATTGGGCTTAATATGCTTGAATACGATCCACAAAAGCCAGAGCAAAAGACATTTGTGGTTAATGAACTTTTCTCAATCTTTCAAAAACTCTACGGCGCTAACCCAGAGTCAATGGGACCGATGTTTGAGCAATATTTCCGCAATGCCACTATGCTAGTGATGGAAGACCCTGAGAGTGGAAATACGCTTATGGATATTGGTCGGGTCATGGCTGATGCACAGTTCCGCCGCAAAAAACTAGAGCGGGCAACTAATCCTGTCGTAATACAGTTCTGGCGTGAAATTGCTATGAAGGCAGGTGGAGAGGCATCACTCGAAAACATTGTACCGTATATTGTCTCCAAGATTGATCCACTCACTGCTAACGACTACATTCGTCCAATCATTGGGCAACAAAAAAGCTCATTTAATTTCCGTCAGATTATGGATGAGCGCAAAATACTACTCATCAATCTTTCAAAAGGCAGGCTAGGTGAGATCAATGCCAACCTTATTGGTATGATTTTTGTGGGAAAAATATTGATGGCGGCACTTTCTCGAGTGGATGATCCGACTATGAGTTTCCCGCCATTCTTCCTCCATATTGATGAGTTTCAAAACATTTCGACACCAGCGATTGCTTCAATTCTTTCCGAAGCGCGTAAATATAAATTAGGTCTCACAATGGCGCATCAATTTATAGCGCAATTACAACCAGAGATTAAGGATGCGGTGTTTGGCAACGTCGGATCAATGGCAGCGTTTCGAGTTGGTAATGATGATGCGGAGGTGCTTGAATCACAGTTTGCGCCCGTCTTTACTGCTTCTGACCTCATGAATGTCCCAAATTGGAATGCGTTCTTACGAGTGTTAGCTAATGGCACTCCAACGGTGCCATTTAGTCTTGCTACAATTTCGCCACCAGAAACTGACCATGCGCGTGTTGCTGCTTTAATCGAGTTAAGTTATTTACGATATGGTCGACCGCGCGCGGAAGTTGAAGAAGAAATTCGCGTCCGCTATCAAAAACCAGCACCACCCGTGCCGCCAGCTCCTTTTTGAAAGATAGAAAAATACTCGATATGCAACAGTCAGATACAAAACAGTACTCAAATCAACCGTCTTCAATGAGTGACAAGGCTGCTGTTGTTCGTGATGAATTAGATTTTTCTTTAGTCACTGATCGGAATCGCTTTTTAAAAAGTGTCGGAAATTTATATACGACAATTATGCGATATGAAGCGATAGCAAAAGCTGAAGAGTATCGACGATTACATTTTGCCGATGTTCGTGGGGAAGAGATATTCGAAGCGGCTGAAGAACTGGTAAAAGATATACGAGAGCGAATGTCGCAATATTTACATAAAACGGGACATGTGAGCGCAGAGGTGACAGACCAAGCCGTGGATTTCTTACAAAAAAAATATGACGACTTGCTTACGCTTCGAAATTTACTTGATGATGTGTATGTGACCGTAGTTCCTACAGAGAGACCTGTGGTATGTTCTGCTAGTGATGATGACGTACAAAAACCAGTGTCACAAAATGAGGCAGGACGTGTTTTTACAGAGTTTGAAAAAGTGCTACAAGCTGCAGAAAGACACGTGACAGTAGTGCAAGCGAGAGTACATACTGAGATTTCGTCATCAAAGTGGGTTGGTACTGTTGCGATGTATGGTAATGAATTAAATGATAGTGTGCTCCGCTTGGCTGATATTAAAAAGGGCGTAGCACTGGCAAAAACTGAGCGGCTAGAGCTTTCTCTTTTGCAACAGATGCTTAATAAATATTCAAGAATAATTTCAAAACTTATCAAGCGGGTAGATACTTTGGAAGAACTAATTAAAAAACAGAAAGTCGATGATACTCTCGATACACAGTCGATGCCGCTAAACATAGTCTCAAAAGTTACCCCAACCATTACTACATTGCGTGAACGTGCCAATAAAATTATGCAACGAGTTACTGCTGGTGCATCATATGATGCCGAGGTACTAGCAGTGGCACGACGTCTGGAACATACTTTTCGTACTCTCGCAGATGACCCGGAGGGAAGTGACGCTAGAGTATGTGCTGCGTATGAAGCCTTAGAAAAGTATGTCCGTACGCATGAAGACGAATGGTTGAAGCTTTGTGGTCTTTCGGTTCCTAAACCAGGAATAGAGGGGCTACTCTCTGCTCGAAATTTACGAGAGACGCTACTGGTAGAGCGTGACCGTCATCAAGCATTAGTGCAAGATACTAAAAAGCAGATTTTGGTTGATAAACTTATACGGAAGCTTTCAAATATAGCACAAACTGGTCTCTCACTGGAAGCTGATATTCCAGAGATAGTAGCGCTTTTTCGTGCCATTGACGTTCCAAACCAACAAGGAGAATTAAAACCCACCACGCGAGAAGACGCTGCACTTATTCTGCCGACGACTACCGATGCTGATGAAGAAATTCAGAAGATGCAACCATCTGTTCATAAAGTTATGAAACTTTCGACAGGAGACACTGAAGAAACAGTCGAGATCCGAGTCGCATCGAACGCAAAACAGCGGATATCTGAACAAGCAAAAATACCGACGCAAATACTTCCTCTAGGAAACCAAAGTACGGATAAAACAGTTAGTTCAGCGCTAGTTTCTAGACTTGAAAAACGAGACCCAGTGAGCAAAATAAAGCCAATCTTTACTCCAAAGCTCCATAAAGCGGCACCGGTCTTAGCTGAACATTCGCTGACGTATCGATACCTCTCAATTTCTAGGTACCTAGATTTTATCACCCGCCATTACACCTCTACGGCAGCGTTTGAACGAATTTTGGACACCACAATTACACGAATAGAAAGTCAGACGATTGATGCAATTGAACGCTGGCTTGGAGAGGAGCAAGCAATTGCGTTCACGTTTCTTGAGAATCTATCGGTTGGCGAAGTATTGCGACTTGGTGAGAATAAGGAGGTTCGTTCCATCTTGGCTACTGAGAATATAAAATATGAGACTTTTTTAGTCTGGCTTGATTTGATACCAGAAATGCAAAAACTTGTTAGTGCTGATTTACAGCAACCATTTGGATCGCTCTATGCAAAATGGATGATTGAATCTGAAATCAAACAAGAAGCAGAAATGAATGCTCGCTAATTCACAGTCTCCGTCTGTTTATCAGTAAATTTTTAAAAGAAGGATGGTATCATGTCAGATATGGTAAACGATAGTTCTTTAGTAGAGGGAGAACAAGTATCCGCATTTGACCTTGAATCGCAAAAAGGTATGATGGTTCTTTTGTCGGCGATTCGAGCAAGCGAACTGACTGCTCAGCAGAAAAATGAACTTAGGGATTTGGCTTTTTTGTACGCTAACGGAGGACGTGATCAATCTGTTCGTATCATGCTAGAGCAAAAAGTCCTAGCCACCGGACTACAAGCACCAACTCCCATTGCTCCACCAGAACCAGAAATAATTGTAGCCAAAGCCCCATTTGGTACTTCTCGTCCAGCTCCAGTTTTCTCATACACACCAGCTAGTGTAACTAGAAATGCAACACCTCAATCGGCTACTGTCGATCCTGTAATCAGTACGAAGCCAGAAGTGGTACCATCAATCCAAACAAAAACAACTTCTGAACCGGTCCAGTCAGTACCACCAGCATCTGTCACTACTCTACCGACGGAGGATCAAGATCCAAAAATTGCATCTGTACCGAAACTTGAAACAGTCGTCGTACCCAATCCAACTATTGATCCAGTAGCAGTCGCTACTCCCACTCCAGAGGTGATGGTAGCACCAGAAGTCGTTGCTTCAGTAATGGAACCAACTATCGAAGAAACTGTGCAACCAGCTCCTGTCGCCTATGATTCGGAGCGTGCAATGCGGCGAATCCGTGAAATAAAATCGCTAGTGAATGACCAGGTTGGTAACCCGGTTAATTTGGTTGATATCAATAATGAAGTTGGTCGTGAGTACATGGCTGCGTTGCTTGATGCAATGAAAAAAATCACTAGCGGTAATTCTGCCATCTCTGCCATGCGACGTTTGGAGGAATCATTCAAAGTTGTACAAGAAACGCTTACTGCCCAAAAAAATAATCCACTGGTAGAAAAAAAAACTGAGACAGAAAAACTAGTTCCTCAGGTTCAGAAGGTAGTTCCGCCAGTGCCAGCAAAACCAGAAGCTGTAGCTTTTGCACATAAAGTTGAAACACTGGAAACCGCGACGGTCCCTAATCAACAATCTACTAGTACAATTCCTACCCCCACTCTGTCACCCAATGATACCGAACCAATAGTAGCTGATGGAGATGATGATGCCCTTAATTTGAATCAGCGTGAAAAGATTGTACCTCCACAGCAAAAAATACTGACCCCAATCACACAGTCTGTCACTGCGCCGGAGTCTCAAGGTAAGTCTGAGCTACCCCTCGAACCAAAGATTCCTACGCCAGTCATTCCGGTGGTAGCGCCAGTAATCAATCATAGCTTTGAGCAACCGTCGGTTCCACTTGCTCCAGTCTCAGAAAGTGATCAAAAAATAGAAGGAGAATACAGTCAAATTAAAAAAGCGGTTGCTGTGCCAGCAGGTAAACCTGCTCCAATTCCAATGAGTAAAAGCGTTGGTGAAGTAGAATCGGCTTGGGGTCCGGCAACAGATACATTGCGTCCCTCAATAAAATTCGAACAAGTTACTTCTTTGGATAAAGAATCTGAGCAGCTACAAACTTTTGATAATCTTACTATCGCTTCTGAGGTCGCGACATCTGCCAATACCGGTGATACTCTTTTTACTAAAGAAGTCGAAGATGGTATGCAACAGCTTTTGGCCGAGTGGTCCCTTTTCAAAAAGAGTGGACTTTTTGGTACTGGTCCTAAGGGAAGAGAACACCCACTTTTTAAGAAAATCGCCGGGCTTCAGATACCGCTGTTGCTCGCCGGTCGTTTTGAAGGAGCAACGCAAGAGATTAAACAGAGTATTACAGACTACATGAATGGGTGGCGCTATGAGCAGGGTATCATCTACGAACCAGGTGAAACTTTCGAACACTATCTTCGTCGGGTTATTCGTCATATTATCGATTTGCAAAAAAAGCATCGTCATTCATAATATTGGTGCATGAACTTACAGCACCACGCAACTATTCTGCGAGTCGAAGACACAAATACATTTAATATTTCCGTTTTTTCTCTGCCAGTAGAGTATCAGTTGATGAGATTGACCCATTTCGGAATAAATGACGCTCGGGAATTAATTAAGAAGTCGTATCAACGACCCATTAAGGAGAAACGGCAGTTACTGGTAGTTATCACTGGCTTCATAACTCTTGAAGCGCAAAATGCGCTTTTAAAAGTGCTGGAAGAGCCGCCACACTCAACTCTCTTTTTATTTGTTGTACCCAAGGATTTCTCTATCTTACCAACCTTGGCTTCACGTTTTCATATAACAGCACTATTGCCAAAAGATGCCACTCAGAGTTCGGACAAAACTTTTGAAACATTTTTAAAGCTCGTACCAAGTATGCGCCTAGTGGCGATTGAAGAAGCAATTAAAAAAGAAGATCATATTTGGCAACAATCGATTAAACAAGGGTTAATTAGGTATCTTTCAGTCGCAAAACCAACACCATATTTTTCACTCCTTGAATATAGTGCTCGGACCCTACTGACTCGTGGTGCATCCAACAAAATGTTGCTTGAACAGGTCGCACTCACTCTTCCAATTTCGTGATTTTAGTAAGAAAATGCTACACTGCAAGATATAATTGAAAGATATATTTATGGATACAGAGATTAAACGACGTTTACAAGAGGCAAAAGAATGGCTCCAAAAAGAGTATTCAGGAATTCGCACTGGTCAAGCTAATCCCGGATTGCTGGATAGCATTCGTGTTTCGAGTTATGGCTCTATGGTACCGCTCAACCAGGTGGGGAGTATCGGAATTGAAGATGCACGCACCCTCCGTCTTTCACTGTGGGATGGATCGCAAGTCTCAGCAGTCGAGCAAGCAATTAGAGATGCTGATTTAGGAATATCGGTAGTAACAGATTCTTCTGGTATTCGTGTCATTTTTCCAGAGCTGACCGTTGAACGCCGTGAACAATTACTTAAACTTGCGAAGAGTAGACTCGAAGATGCCCGAATCGCGGTGCGTGCAGTGCGTGACGAAATAATGAAGACTATTGATAAAACAGAAAAAGCCGGTGAAATCAGTGAAGATGAAAAATTTTCCAAAAAAGAATCTATACAAAACGCCATTGATGTTATTAACCGAGAATTAGACGCTCTTTTTGTTCAGAAAGAGCATGAATTAAAAAAATAGTCTATGTCGATATTACTTTTTTTTGCCGTTCTCTTTATCCTTATCCTTGTTCATGAGTGGGGACATTTTATTGTCGCTAAAAAGACAGGAATGAGAGTTGATGAATTTGGTATTGGGTTTCCGCCAAGATTGTTTAGTCTCAAAAAAGGAGAAACAGAATACACCTTCAATGCGCTACCGATTGGCGGTTTTGTCCGAATTTGGGGTGAGAATGGTGAAGATAGGTCTGAAACTGACTCATCTGTTGATACTTCACGTGGTTTTAATGCTCGACCAAAGTGGGCACAAGCACTGGTGCTTATTGCTGGAGTGACCATGAACATTCTTTTTGCTTGGTTTCTGTTCAGTATCATCAATATGCTCGGAGTACCAGTTCCGGTCGATGAAGCTACTGCAACGGATGCTGCAGAACTGTATGTCATTGGCACTATTTCACAGAGCCCAGCCGCCGTCATTCCTGTCGGGGCAGTCATTAATACCATGATGGTCGGTAGTGAACTTCTTTCGCGGCCAACACCATCAGAATTTACTACAGTGGTACAACAAGCAGGAGAAACTACTGTTAGTGTTGAGTATACGAGTGCTGGCAATACTACTACCGCTGAACTCATACCAGTCAGGGGACTGATTGAAAGTGATCCTGAACGGTATGCAGTAGGAGCTTCGTTGTCACTTGTCGAAGTGGAGAAGATGGGTCTTGTAGCGGCTGTAACTGACGGGTTTTCTTCTACTTGGCATGGTTTAGCACTCATCAGTCAGATATTTGTCGGCGACGCTGATTTTTCTCAAGTGGCAGGTCCAGTCGGAATTGTTGGTATGGTTGGTGATGCAGCGTCGTTTGGAATAGCCGCATTATTGACGTTTACAGCTAAAATCTCACTCAACTTGGCAGTCATAAACCTACTTCCATTTCCAGCACTTGATGGGGGACGTTTAGTATTTGTCCTCATTGAAGCGGTGACAAAAAAACAAATTCCACTGCAGTGGGCAGGGAGAGTTAATCTTGTAGGTTTTGCTCTGCTTATGCTCCTTATGATAGTAGTCACGTATAACGATATTATCAGAATATTGTAATTCCATGCGACAATCAAAACTTTTTACCAGAACGAAGCGAGAAGCACCAGCAGATGAGGTGGCAAAAAATGCCCAACTGCTTATCCGTGGTGGGTACATATATAAAAATATGGCCGGCTCTTATTCCTTCTTACCGCTCGGGTTACGCGTGATTGAAAAAATCAATCGTATCATTCGGGAGGAGATGAATAACATAGGTGGGCAAGAACTATATATGCCTAGTCTGCAAGATCCAGTACTTTGGAAAAAAACTGACCGTTGGAGCGACGAAAATGTCGATGTGTGGTTTAAGTCACAACTCCAAGCAGGTGGCGACGTTGGTTTTGGTTGGACGCATGAGGAAGTAGTGACTGATATCATGCGACAGTACGTTTCTTCATATGAGGATCTACCATTTTCTGTGTACCAGATTCAGACTAAGTTTCGTAATGAAGTTCGAGCCAAAAGTGGCATCATGCGAACTCGTGAATTCTGGATGAAGGATATGTACACATTTGCAGCCACAGAAGTACAGCACGATACTATGTACGAAACTGTCGCCCAAGCATACGGACGGATATTTAATCGGATTGGGATTGGTGAAAAGACATACAAGACATTTGCTTCTGGTGGCGCTTTTAGTAAGTTTAGTCACGAATATCAAACACTAGCAGAGGCGGGTGAAGATGTTGTGTATGTTTGTGAGGCAAAGGGAATTGCCATCAACGAGGAAGTGCTCGAAGAGGCTGATCTCTCTGAATTAGGAATAACTCGAGAAGAGTTGGTAGAGCGGAAAAGTATTGAAGTTGGAAATATATTTTCATTGGGGACAAAATTCTCAGAGGCGATTGGTCTTACTTTTAAAGACGAAACAGGGGAGAGTCATCCAGTTATTATGGGTTCATATGGAATTGGTCCAGCTCGCTCAATGGCGACTGTTGTAGATCTCTTGGCAGATAAAAAGGGGATTGTATGGCCGGAAAGTATTGCACCATTTATGGTACATCTTGTAGGTCTTAATCTTGAAGATCCAGAAATCCGCGACTGGGCGGAAGGTATTTACAATGCTTTTAGTGACCGTGGAGTGGAGGTGTTGTTTGACGACCGTGAAGTTCGACCGGGAGAAAAATTTGCTGATAGCGATTTGCTTGGAATCCCGTATCGAGTAGTTGTTAGTCGAAAGGGTAAAGAAGCAGGTACGTTTGAAGTGGTGACTAGGAAAACAGGTGCCGTACGAAATCTGACGGAGCAAGAATTATTTGCTGACCTTGTCGGAGAATAGAAAGTGGGCACTCGCTTTCTCTTTTTAACTGGCCTGTAGTACAATGTGACAAATGAACGTATTTACGCGACAATTAAACGCGCTTCTTTCGACTGTTTCGACTGATATCGCCATCGACCTAGGTACTGCAAATACATTGGTATACGTAAAAGGAAAAGGAATAGTACTCAATGAACCAACGATTGTAGCTATAAATAAGAAGACCGGGCAGTTGGTAGCCGTTGGTAATGAAGCTAAAGCTATGCAAGGTCGCACTCCTGGTCATATTGATGTGGTACGACCACTAGTTGATGGAGTAATCTCAGATTTTGAGGTAGCAGAAGAAATGCTCGCATATCTTGTCGGTAAAGTACGTAGTGATATGCAGTCACTTATTGCGCCTCGAATGTTGATTGGAGTACCGTCTGGTATTACTAATGTTGAAATGCGTGCTGCTCGTGATGCAGCTAAAAATGCTGGTGCACGAGACGTATTTCTAATCGAGGAACCAGTCGCTGCTGCGATTGGTGCGAAGCTTCCAATTCAGAAGGCGGTAGGGAGTATGATTGTTGATATTGGTGGTGGAACTACTGATATTGCGGTGCTTTCTTTGAATGGATTGGTTGTATCACGGAATCTGCGGGTAGCGGGGGACCACCTCAATATGTCGATTATGTCGTACATTCGTGATCAATTTAAAGTGCACGTCGGAGAAAAGACTGCTGAGGATGCTAAAATCGCACTCGCTTCCATCTCTCATACTGATGCTGGGAAGGAATTAATTGCACGGGGACGTGATGTGGTGACTGGTTTACCACGAGAAGTAATCATCACTGATGCAGATGTCCGTGATGCGGTGTCGGGGCAAGTAGATACTATCGTCGAAGCAGTAAAACGTGTACTTGAGACCACTCCGCCAGAGGTACTCGCCGATATTATGCAACGGGGTATCCATCTTTCTGGCGGGGGAGCCCTTATTCCTGGTCTAGCACCACTTCTAGAACATTCCCTGCAAGTGCCAGTCATTGTGGTACCTGATCCGTTACGGGCGGTGATACGGGGGGCTGGTATTGTCGTAGAAAATCTCGATCTCTACCAGGAACTATTAATTGATCATGAAGGTGCGATTGCAACACAACTCTAAACAGCGAAAAATATTTCGTGTCGCTGGTATTAGTATGGCGATAATTGTATTGGGGATGATAGCCCCGCGAATTATATCGACAGTTGCTACCACGGCAATGACACCTATCCACGTGGTCAATCATTGGTTTGAGAACTCTTCAAGTATAGTACCAACCTTTTTACGTGACCGCCGTATGCTCCAATCACAGATTAAAGATCTCGAACAGCGATTAACCATCTCCGAACGAAGTACACTAACGCAGGCTAGGTTGGTGGAAGAAAATGATCGTCTGAGGAGACTTCTTGGTGCAACAAAAGAAGAACGAGTCGTCGCGGCGGTAATCGCACGTCCGAATGAACTACCGTATGATTTGCTACAAATTGATCAAGGGACTGATCATGGCGTTGAGATTGGTGCCCCAGTTTTTATTGGGAAAGATATGGTTATTGGTCTCATTGTTCACGCTACGCCGAAATACTCTTTTGCTGAATTAATTACGACACCAGGATTTAAGGCATCAGCGTTTATTGCTGGAGCAAATGTGGTGGTTTCAATGGAAGGAATGGGAGGTGGGGTAGCGAGGGTGCGAGTACCGCAAGGGGTACCACTTTCTATCGGTGATTTAGTGTACTTACCAAGCGTTGAACCAGGAGTTTTTGGTAGTGTTTCATATATTGAAAATCTGCCGACTCAACCAGAACAATATGGATATATCTCTCCTGATACTGCACTCTCTAGTATTTATTGGGTGAGTGTTGGGAAGCAGTCGCAGCTGGCTCGTTCACCAGAGGAAATTGATGCTAAAACCCGCACGCTAGTTGAACAAAGTCTGTCTTTTATCAATAATAAATCACCGAGTACTACAACCGATGACGGAGGTAGTGAGAGCTTTGAATAAGATATGAATACATTTCTAGCTGTTCTACTTTATAGTGGTATCGGATTTTCCATAATGCATAATTGGCTACTGTTTGCTGGTTTATGTATTAGCATATTTAGTATTCGTCATGGAGCAATCATGCTTATCCCGCTAGCTATTGTGCTTGACGGGTACTATGGTAATTACTATTCGCTTCCATATGTAAGTCTTTTGGCAGTAGTTTGGTATATAGTAATTGAACAAATTAGACCAAGGATATTCGACCTTGATATGATTAGATCATGAGCAACTTAAAAGACCGATACCTAAAGCAAGTAGATGTTGAGGAGGTGCTACTTGATGCGTCAAATATTCTCGCTTTCAACCGTGCCCGTATGGAGGGAAAGAGAGAGTTACCGATTCACCGCTACAGTATTTTGGTGGTAGGTGGATTGTTTTTTATGATAGCAACGGTGTTTTGGGGAAAAATATTTTTTTTACAGGTTGTTAGCGGAGAAGAGTATCGAGTAATAGCGGAGAGGAATAGTGTCGATAAAGCATTGATTATTGCAGAACGAGGAGTTATCTACGATCGAAGAGGGGAGATGCTTATTTGGAACGAAGTCGATGAATCAGGCGAATATGATTTTCCGATTCGAGCGTATACCAATCGGTCGGGTTTAGGGCAGGTCCTGGGCTATGTTAGCTATCCAAAAAAAGATAATCGAGGGTTCTTTTTTCGGACTGAATATTTGGGACGAAGTGGTGCAGAGCTAGCGTTTGATGAGACACTACGAGGTAAAAATGGTAACAAGATTGTTCAAGTTGATGCGTTAGGTGCGGTAATTGGAGAGTTTGCTATTGATGCTACAACTTCTGGTGGCCCGGTTACGCTTTCAATTGATGCTGAGCTTTCTGAGGCGATGTACAACATTATTGCGACTTCTAGTATACAAGCTGGTTTTCGAAGCGGTGCTGGTGCAATTATGAATATTCATACGGGTGAAATACTGGCATTGACGAGTTTTCCGTCGTTTGATCCTGAGGTGATGGCAGATGGTGATGATATTACTCTCATCAATGAATATAATAACGATGATCGTTTACCGTTCCTCAATAAAGTTATTGGTGGCGCTTATGCGCCAGGGTCTATTGTCAAACCATTTTTAGCGTATGCTGCGCTTGAAAATAATATAATCTCACCAGAGAAGATTATTGTCAGCGATGGGTACATTCTGGTACCTAATCCTTACAATCCTAGTAACCCTTCGCGTTTTAATGATTGGCGGGTTCAAGGACCAATGACAATGCGTGAAGCAATCGCTTTTTCATCAAACGTATACTTTTATACTATCGGTGGCGGATTTGGTGATCAACCAGGTTTGGGTATCACAAAAATGGCAGAAAATTATCGCCGATTTGGTATGGGGTCATTGACAGGGGTTAATCTGGCTGAAGAACAAATTGGTGTTGTTCCTGATCCAGCTTGGAAGAAAAAAGTATTCGACGATGATTGGCGGCTTGGTGATACATACTTCACTGCCATTGGTCAATTTGGTTTTTTGACAACGCCTATTCAAATGCTCCGTGCCTATGCAGCAATCGCCAATGGTGGATATTTAGTGACCCCTCACGCTGAATTCGGTAAGCAGGGTGAAATACAAAATATCAATATTGATCAAAATAAAATGAAGGTTATTCATGAAGGAATGCGTAAAACTGTTAACTATAATGGCGGGACTGCTCGCGCTCTCGAACGAAAAGATGTCGCCATCGCAGCCAAATCTGGTACTGCTGAGGTGGGGGTGGGGAACGCCTATGTTAATTCCTGGGCAGCCGGTTTTTGGCCATACGAAGCGCCGGAGTACGCGTTTATTCTTATGATGGATAAAGCACCACGTAGTAATGCACTGGGAGCAACACGTATTATGGGGGAAGTGTTTGGATGGATGAGCGTGCATCGACCAGAGTATTTAGGGATTGAGAAAAATGATATCACCGTCGAATAATGAACTCATGTACTGGGTATTTTACTAAAATATTGACCCGAACGATTTACTGCGTATAATTGAGATAAATTTTTACATATGAATGATACACACGCCTTTTTAACCCCAGAAAAGTTTAGCGAATTAAAAAAAGAACTCGAACACCTTAAGACCGTTCGTCGCAAGGAAGTAGCCGAATCACTCGAGTATGCACGAAGCCTTGGCGACCTCTCAGAAAATGCTGAGTATCAAGAAGCGCGGGATATGCAATCAGCAATCGAGGAACGGATTGGATACCTAGAGAAAACGATTAAGGAAGCAAAGATTGTTTCACCAGATAGCCATGGAGATGTTGTTGGGCTCGGTTCAACTGTTGCTATTCAGAAAGATGGTGATAAGGATAAAAAAGAATACACTATTGTTGGTTCTGATGAAGCAAATATCTACGATCGGAAACTTTCGTATCTTTCTCCACTTGGAGAAGCGCTCATGGGAAAGAAGAAAGGCGATGAATTTGAATTTGAAACACCAGTGGGGAAGCAGAAATATACCGTCTTAAAAGTGGCATAGAAAAAAGAAAAGACCGGACACGCTAGTGTCCGGTCTTTTCTTTTTTCTCAACTCACGTTACGATAACAATCATGTCAAACATCGAGGATTTTCGCGCCGACCGAGAACGTAAGGTCGCCCGTCTAAAAGAGTTAGGAATAAACCCTTATCCAGCAAAAGCTACTATTACTCATGCCGTACAAGAGGTGGTAGATAATTTCCAGACTCTACTAACTCTAGAAGAAGATGTCACCATCGGTGGAAGAATATTAGCCTTTCGTGAGCATGGTGCTATCGCATTTGTTGATATTATGGATGGTACTGGCAAACTACAGGCATTTTGCTCAAAAGAATCATTGGGAGAGCAAAAGTTTTCTCTGTTACTTGAAGTATTAAGTACTGGAGATTTTATTGAAGTTACTGGACCAGCGTATCTTACCAAGCGCGGTACTCAAGCAATCTTGGTTAAGGAGTGGCGTGTGCTCAGTAAAGCCATGCAAAATATCCCGACCGAGCACTTCGGTATCAAAGACGAAGAAGAGCGGTATCGAAAGCGCTACCTTGATTTTCTTCTTGATAGCGAGACGCGTGATCTTTTTGTGAAGAAAGCCCTCTTTTGGGACACGATTCGAGACTTCCTAAAACGCCACGGATTCTTGGAAGTAGAAACACCTTTTTTTGAAACCACGACGGGCGGAGCTGAGGCAAAACCATTCATTACGCATCATAATGATTTTGATATGGATGTGTACCTGCGTATCTGCGTCGGTGAACTATGGCAAAAACGTCTTATGGCTGCCGGCTTTCCAAAGACTTTTGAGATTGGCAAGGCGTTCCGAAACGAAGGTTCTAGTCCAGAGCATCTTCAGGAATTTACAAACTGTGAATTTTACTCCGCCTACGCTGACTATCGCGACGGTATGAAATTAGTGCGTGAGCTATACATTGAAATTGCAGAAAAAGTATTTGGAACGACTAAGTTTGATATGCGCGGACACAGCTTTGATTTGGCTAGTCAATGGGTAGAGATTGATTATGTCACCGAAATCGAAAATCGAACCGGAATTAATGTCATCACTGCTGGTGAAGCAGAGATGCGCACAAAGCTCGATGAACTTAGTGTAGAGTACGAGGGAGAAAACCGTGAGCGTCTTACCGATACGTTGTGGAAATATTGTCGTAAGCAAATCGCTGGTCCAGCGTTTTTAGTTAATCATCCAAAACTTGTCGCTCCACTGGCTAAACTACGTGCCGACGGAGAGACAGTGGAGATGTTCCAACCTATTATTGCTGGTAGTGAAGTGGGAAGAGGGTATAGTGAGCTTAACGACCCAATTGATCAGCGGCAACGGTTTGAAACTCAAAAGCAACTCCTTGAAGCTGGTGATGAGGAAGCCATGATGCCAGACTGGGACTTCGTCGAGATGCTCGAATATGGCATGCCCCCAACCTGTGGTTTTGGTTTCGGTGAACGTCTCTTCTCATTTCTTGCGGGTAAGCCAATTCGCGAGACGCAGCTGTTCCCATTGATGAAGCCGAAAGAAGCAAAAGAAGTTCCACGCCCAGTTGATTCTTTTGTAAAAGAATAACGAATTGTAAATTTAAAAAGAACGCCGACTTTGTCGGCGTTCTTTTTAAATAAGCGTCCAGAACTTACTCGATAAGTAGCGAGACACCTGTGCATAAAGTGTTTGTCAGTGGGGTGAAGTGGTATACAATGTGTGAGTGGTGGGAGATAGTGGTATACTATAAAAATAGTCGACCAGAGCTAGTTTGGCAATCCGCCACAAAAATCTCCACAGTTATTTGTGGAGGATTGCCAGACTAGCTCAAGCTATCAAGTTTATGTTAATTGGCGAATACAAGCATACGTTGGATCCTAAGAAACGGCTGTCTTTGCCGTCTAAATGGCGCAAGGAACTTGGGAAAACGCTTGTCGTCACCCGTGGACTTGATAACTGTCTCTTTGTATATCCGCTCAAAGAGTGGCAGAAGATCACTGAAAAAATTGGTCAACTGCCACTCGGTCAGGCGGACACAAGAAGTTTCAATCGATTCTTCTTATCAGGAGCAGTAGAGGTGGAGGTAGATTCAGTTGGACGTATTCTCGTGCCAGACTTCTTGAAAGATTTTGGCGGACTAGACTTAAAAGTAGTACTAGCCGGCATCTATAATCGTATCGAGATTTGGGATGAGAATCGATGGGAGACCTATAAGCGCTCAATCGAAAAGCAAGCTGATCAGTTGGCTGAGAAGCTTGGAGAAATTGGCGTCCTCTAAACTACCAAAAAATGTCTTCACAACACAAAACTGTCTTACTGCATGAAGCGGTAGCAGCGCTAACGCTGTCACCGTCAGATGTTGCCGTAGATGCGACGTTCGGCAGTGGTGGACACGCAAAGGAAATTGCTCGACAACTCGATGCGACTGGAACATATATCGGTATTGATGCGGATGAAACCGCACTCAATCGATCAAGGCTAGATGGTCTTTCTCCACAGATACATTTAGTGCATGACAATTTCAGTAACATCACTAGTATTCTTCGTTCTTTACAGATTGAACACGTAGACGCTATTTTGGCAGATCTAGGGTGGCGTATGGAACAGTTTGCTGATGGCAGTAAAGGGTTCTCGTTTCTCCATGATGGACCGCTACATATGACTTTTGGAAAACCAGAGGATTACTCATTTACTGCAGAAGACATCATCAATGAGTGGGACGAACACGTCATCGCTGACATCCTCTACGGATATTCGGAAGAACGATTCGCGAGACGAATTGCCAAAGCGATAGTTGAACAAAGACGATACTCTCGCATTACATCAACCAAAGAACTTGTCGAAATAGTGGAAGGAGCACTTCCAAAAGTAGCTCGCCACGGCAGAATTCACCCCGCCACCAAGACCTTCCAAGCACTCCGTATTGCGGTTAATGATGAACTCACTGTTCTCGAACGGTTCATCAAAGATGCATTTAGTGCACTACGCCCAGGAGGTCGTCTCGCTATCATTACGTTTCATAGTATTGAAGACCGTGTAGTCAAACACTGTTTTAGAGAATTTAAAGACGCAGCAATGGCTATACTCACTACCAAAAAGCCAATTATACCAAGTGATGAGGAGTGCAAAGAAAATCCCCGCGCCCGCAGCGCAAAGTTACGAGTCATTATTAAAATATAGCGTTTACAAGATAATATATGTTGGGAAATAGTCGCGAAACAATTACGTACTCTAAAGCAACGATTGTCAGTGTTTTTTTACTGCTCTGTACAATTACTGCGTATTTGTATTTTCTAAATATGTCAGTGGTCCAGGTGGTGATGCGAACTGAACAAACACAGCAGCAACGTGATCTTACTATTGAAATTGCCACATTAGAATCTCGGTATATTGCAGTGCAGCACTTAATTACTTCGCGTATTTCAGAAGTAAATAATTTTACTGCCACGACTGGAAAGATATTTGTTGAACGCGATGGAGCACGGTTTGTGTTGCGGGATAACTAGTAGAGTATGAAGCGACAGAAATTGATATTTAGAATACGGCTCCTATCGCTGGTGATAGCATTAGGAGCACTACTATTGATTGGTCGTCTTTACCAGGTACAGGTGGTCAATGCGTCAATGTATCAAGCAAGAGCTGAGAGTCAATACGTCCATACAAAAACTAATTTATATACCCGAGGATCAATTTTTTTTACTGCTAAGGATGGTACAACCCTATCGGCAGCAGCGATTGCTGCGGGATATCTTCTGGCTGCAAATCCTGTACACATGACAGTCCCCGCAGAAGAGTTCTGTGGTATGTTCAGTGAAGTAATAGCAATTGATGTCACCATGTGTGTCGAACGAGTGACCACCGCTGGTCGTACCTATGTAGAACTGTCAAATCAACTCACTAGTGAGCAGGCAAAAACAATTGAAGCAATGAATATCGATGGTGTTCTTTTATATAAAAATCAGTGGCGTAATTATCCAGGGGACTCAATTGCTGCTCGTTCGATTGGTTTTGTTGGCTATACAGATACTGGTACAGAGATTCGTGGAAAATATGGCCTTGAGCGCCAGTATGACAATGTGCTGTACAGAAAACAACAAGTGCAGACCGTTAATTTTTTTGCAGAACTTTTTAGTAACCTTGGTGAAATGATATATCGAAAGGAGGAAGATGGTCGTTCTGGTGATATTGTCACTACACTTGAACCGTCAGTCTCAAGAATGCTTGATATGGTTCTTGAGAAAACTAATGACCAATACAAAAGTAAACTCACTGGTGCAGTGATTATGGATCCACATACGGGAGAAATCATAGCAATGAATGCTGTTCCTAGTTATAACTTAAATGACCGCTCTGGAGCCACCATTGAATATTTTAGAAATCCTCTCGTCGAAGATGTCTATGAATTTGGTTCGACTATAAAAGCTCTTACTGTTGCCGCTGGTCTTGATGCTGGTGCAATTACTTCCGCATCAACTTATTATGATGCTGGTCAGATTGAGCTCGATGGGTCTACGATTAAAAATTATGACGGTCGTGGTCGTGGTACTGTTTCCATGCAAGAAGTACTTAACCAGTCATTAAATACGGGAGTATCGCATATCGTGCAGACGATGGGCAAAGATGCGTTTCGTGAATATTTTTTAAACTACAAACTCGGTAGTGAAACAGGGATAGATCTACCAAATGAAGTACATGGACTTGTGAACAATCTGCAATCGCCACGACAAGTCGAATATGCAACTGCCTCTTTTGGACAAGGAATTGCGATGACACCAATAGAAACTACTCGTGCATTTGCCGTACTAGCTAATGGTGGAGTATTGGTGACGCCACATTTGGTGAAGCGAATTGAATACCATGATGGTGAAAAAAAAGATATCCGATATCCAGAAGGAGAGAGAATAATTAGCGAAGAATCCAGCGAAGAAATCTCCCGTATGCTAGTAACGGTAGTCGATAAAGCCCTAAAAGGTGGTACGGTAGCACTACCACACTACACCATTGGTGCCAAAACTGGTACTGCTCAGATCCCCGATCCTATACATGGTGGGTATTATGGAGATAGGTATCTCCATTCATTTTTTGGTTATTTCCCAGCCTTCGATCCAAAATTTATCATTTTCATGTATACTGTAGAGCCACAGGGGGTGAAGTACGCCTCTGAAACACTGACTGACCCTTTCATGGAAATCACAAAGTTTCTTATCAATTACTACTCGATACAACCTGATCGCTAATTTATGAAAGCCTCATTTCGATTGATTGTTACAGTGATTCTTATTGCTGAAGCATCTTTGTTGTTGCGCCGACACAAGCCTCGTATTATTGCGGTCTCAGGAAGCGTAGGAAAGACGACAACCAAAGATGCGATTTTTGCCGCTATAAAAAACAATGTATACGCACGAAAAAGCGACAAAAGTTTTAATTCTGAAATTGGAGTACCGCTCACTGTGCTTGGACTACCAAATGCTTGGAATAATCCATTTTTTTGGTTTCGAAACCTTGTTGAAGGGTTCTTCCTAGCCTGTTTTTCTCGCTCGTACCCAGAAGTCCTGATTCTCGAAACCGGTATAGATAGACCTGGAGATATGGAAAAATTAGCCCACTGGCTAAAACCTGATATCGTCGTTCTTACTCGTTTACCTGAAGTGCCAGTACACGTTGAGTATTTCCCATCACCGACAGCAGTAATCGATGAAAAGATGAAAATTGTACAAGCATTGCAACCGGATGGTGTTTTTATTTACAATAGTGATGACATTTTAATAGAAGGGCGTCTACCAGAGATACTACAACGAAAAATTGGGTTTGGGCGGTACCGCGAAACAGATTTTACAATTCGTACCGACAGTACCGTATATGAAGACGATCAGCCAGCCGGCACTCGTTGTACTCTTCAACACTTTGGAAATTCTTACGATATTTCTGTGGAAGGTGTAGTGGGCACGCAGCTGGCGTATGCTTGTGGGGCTGCCGTTGCAGTTGCAGATGAACTCAGTGTACCAATAGATGCTGCTGTTGCTTCATTAAAAGAGTTACATACTGCAAGTGGTCGGATGCGTTTAATCAAGGGGGTAAAATCGACTCTAATCATAGATGATACATATAATGCTTCGCCAGTTGCGGTCGAACAGGCGCTTAATACACTACGTGAAATCAAACATACGACCCGAAAAATAACTGTTTTGGGAGATATGTTAGAGCTTGGTAAATTTTCAACTGAAGAGCATCGACGCATTGGCGCGCTAATCCCTGAAGTGGCTGGAGTGCTTCTTACCGTTGGTGTCCGAGCGCGTGCTATCGCTGAAGGTGCCCTTGCTGCCGGAATGAGTGAAAAAAATATCTTTCAATATGATGATGCACAAAAAGCCGGGAGAGAACTCCAATCAATATTGCAACCTGGTGATATAGTGCTAGTCAAGGCATCACAAGGTATTAGAGCAGAGAGAATAGTGGAAGAAATAATGTCAGAACCACTGCAAGCCGAAGAGTTACTCGTTCGGCAAGAAAAAGACTGGCGAGATATTGCATAAATTAAAAGCATCCTATATAAAATAAATATGAAAAAGAATATAAATTTTTTTGGCAGTGTACTAGTACTTTCTCTCATCATGAGTGTCGTACCCATTACTGCATCAGCTGAGACACTTGCGTATCAACCACAAACACAAGCCGAAAAAGTGGCGTACATATATGGAAGAATTGCCCAGCTTCTTCAAATTAAACAATTTATTGATAAAGGAAAAACATGGGAGGAAGCAACTGCGCTATCACAAGTCGATTATGTGACCATGAGTACACATAAGGCGATTGATAGTACAGCAACCACTGCTGTCCTAAGAGGGGAAGTGAATATTTATGGAAAAGCAACAGCTTCAGCTTGGTTTGAGTACGGAACTGATAAAGATTTTCTAGATCAACGAACCAATCAGGTATCGATACGGAGTGTCTATGATCGTGCTGTTCGGGTATCAGTGCGCTCACTTAAGCCTGACCAACGGTATTATTTTAGGATGGCGACTACTGATAATAATAAAATAGTGACATACGGAGATGTTTATTCATTTTCTACTGATGAATTAGTGAAATAAAGAATTATGTTAGATATAAAAAGAAAAGCACCAGCCTTTCACTTAAAAGATGAGACAGGCACAGTACGTAGACTTTCTGATTACAGTGGCTCTTGGGTAATTATTTATTTTTACCCCAAAGATGACACACCAGGCTGTACAAAAGAAGCTTGCACAATTGCTGAGATCTATGATGAATTTGCTTCACTCGGGGTGACAGTACTCGGTGTGAGTAAAGATTCATCAGAATCGCACGCTCAGTTTAAAGAAAAGTATCATCTGCCATTTACACTTTTGTCTGACGAATCGACAAAGATGATTCAAGCATACGGTGCTTGGCAAGAACATTCGATGTATGGGAAGAAGTTCATGGGAACTGCTCGAATTACTTACGTTGTGGATCCGAAAGGGAAAATAGTTGCGGTGTATCCAAAAGTAAGTCCTGCAAGTCACGCACTGCAGCTGCTCAAAGATCTTAAAACGATACAAGGCACATAAAGTTAATTTTGTACGGCAGTACCTGAGATACAGGAATGACAGAGATATGTATCTGTTTTGGTACGTTCATAGACTTTGTCAAAGGTGTCTATAATTCTTTTTCACAGTTTTTGTGGTAAAGGCTGACACCTTTTTTGATTTGTAGTGTAAAATATCTAAGTATATGGATTCCAATAATAGAAAAGTAATCATCCTTGCCGTTGTGGCAGTCGTTGTCCTAGTAGCAGTTTTTATTTTTACCCTTAACCAACTGCTCAATCCAAGTGAACCGTCAGGAGAAAATGTAACTGCATTTCCAGAGAGCGGTGATAGAACAGATATTCCACCACCAATTACTGATGAATTTTCTGAAGAATACGTACCGACTACTTTCCCTGAAGAAGTGGTACCTGAGCAGCCTGATTTCTCTGCCGAATTGGCAGCAAATGAATCTGATTGGCGGGAACCAATCATTGCGTATAGTGAACAACCTACTGCAGGAACTGATGGCGTAACAAGTATAGACACTACTTCAATTAGTGTCAGATCTTCGTCTAGCGTGGATGATTTTATCGCAAGTGGCGGACTAGACTACTCTAAATATGAATCAATGTACCCAGCGTCATTTGATATGGGTAATGGACGCGTTGTCACATTTGAAGACCTTAAAAACCCAGCGTCATTTGCTCAAGCAGTTAATCCTTACCCATCATTAGTAGATGATTTTGCTAATGCAAAATTGTGTGGGACTGTAAAAGTTCCACAGACAGAATCAGGTCAAGCTAAGTTTTATAATGACTTGCCAAAGTACATAGAGGTAATTTGTCTAGGTGAAGCAGTTGCAAACAAATGTTCTCCTGCGATTACAGAAGTGATTGGACCTGAAGGTATTCCTTTTTGGGTATATGTAGGAGAGAGAACTGATGGAGTCTGTGGTGTTGGTACTACAGTGGTGCCAAAATATGTTTCTCTTTGTAATCTAGCGTCTGTATTAAATACAAACACCGATAACTCGTACACGTTCAATCAATGGATTTCTTCTTTCAAAAGCGAACCTGGAAAGACATTTGCAAAGATATTTACGTCAGAGAGCAGATCAATATCTGGTTCAGACTGTGTTACTACTCAAGTCAAATAGAAATACTTTCAGGTCAAGTTGAGATAAAAAATTGTGAACTAAACTAGCACAATTTTCTCGTACGCCGCCAAAAACTTTTTGCTTACGCAACGGACTTTTCTCAGAGGTGATTTTATGGTACTTGATCATGACTCCGAATCAAAGAAGCACCAATGTGGTAGACTTATATATAGTATGGATAAAAAGATTACTGTTTTCACTGATGGTGCTGCGAAAGGAAATCCTGGAAGGGGAGGGTTTGGTGTGGTTATTGCAAATGGTGACTCACTCATTGAGCTTGGAGGCTATAAAGAACGTACGACAAATAACGAAATGGAGTTAACAGCAGTGGTGAAGGCATTACAAACGGTGGTTAATATTAATAAAAAACAACCAGTCGCTATTTACACAGATTCAAAGTATGTTGTAGAGGGCGCAAAAGGATGGATTTTTGGTTGGGCGAAGAACGGCTGGAAGACTAAAGCTGAAACTGGTGTTTTAAACAAAGAGTTATGGCAGACACTCTTACCACTACTTACTACTGTAAAAATCGAATGGCACAAGGTACCAGGGCACGTTGGCATAATTGGCAATGAACGTGCTGATGCTATCGCTTCTGGTTTTGCCGAAAAGGGTACGGTACCTCTTTTTAATGGTCCTCGCAAAGAATATGGACTAGAAATCAGTGATACCTCATTTGATGAGGAAAAAGCAAAAGAAAGAAGCGCTGCTCGCAAGCGGCAGGCACAAAAAGCGTATTCATATGTTAGTAAGGTAGATGGAATAATACAGACCCATAAAACTTGGGACGAATGTGAAGAAAGAGTCAAAGGAAAAAAGGGTACAAAATTTAAGAAATCATTAGATAAAGGTAATGAGGAAGAGATTATCAAAGAGTTTAAAAATAAATAGTGTACCAAAATATTTTATTGATCTGAATCAATGTAATGGTGTTAGAAACATTTTGTAGTTTTCTTCGAGTGCAAGATATTTTATGTGTAGTTGATTTATTTATTAATAATAAAAAACTGCCTTACCGTAGCAAGAAGGTTTCTTTGTTACAGTAAGCAGTCAGGCAAATCTACCCAAGAATATTCTGATCAATCCATCCTGGATTAAAATCCTCGTGATAATCCAGATACACCATGACATAGTTCCTTTTGACAGATAAGTATTGTCGAACTATTTTTTCGTAAAACCAGTTTAGGTACACATCTTCGTCCTTGTACCAGTGAATGATTTTCTAGTGGTTCTTGTCGTCTTAATCCTAATTATGTGTAAATCACGTGATTGACTATCTGAATTACATATACGTAGCTTGATTTTACTGAAAAATAGAGTAACATATTATCTATCACGTCAACTTTTGTGGTGACCGTGGGATTACTATCTCAACTAATGCAGCCTTTTTTAAAATTATCATGAATACAAACAAATTTTTGAAGCGACAAATCTCCTTGCAATTCCTTATTGTAGCAACCATAGTTTCCTTATTATTGAGCGCCTTTCCGGCGGCTTTTTTTGTTGCGGAGGCAGCAACTGATCTCTATACAGACCCATCTGCAACAGTTGAAACAACAGTCCCCTACGCTAGTGGTGCGATCAATGCAGTGAATTTTAGCAATCTCAGCGTGAGTTTTTCTTCTGACTCAACTAAACTTGATGGTTCTGGTGATAGCTTCAGTTACGGTTGGAGAGCCGTCGGTGGTTCAAATGTTGAGCTCGCGACAGTCACTGGTCTTGTAGGAGAGACGCTAGCAGAAGTACAGACACTTGGACCGGTCAGTCTTCCTATTGAAGCTCAAATATCAAACTTAGAAATCTACATTGAGGTAGTAGCAAATCCTGGCGGGAATAGTGACCAAGTTTTAATTACAGACTTGAAAGTTTCTGGAGACCCAATCCAGGAGGTGTGTACATCTCAGACAAACGTCGTTGGTCCAACAGATATTAAAGTAGTTGAGACCGGCGAATACTTTAATTCAATTGAGGATGCCTCAGCTGATTGTGATACACCAGCTGGCTATACAATTGAACAGCCAAAAAAAATTTCGGTCCCAGTACCTGCTGATGCCACCATCATAGCGACGAAGATTGTGTGTGACGACGAAATGCTGTTGCCTAACGACGGCTACACTACCGTTACTAATACTACCGCAGCTGACTTCCTTGCTTCTACCCCGGAGCGTACAGCAGGTTGTCATTTACAAGCTGATTGGAGCTTTGAGTGGGCACTCAACAGCCAAGATGTGCAGGTTGATAATGCTGGTGCGCAAGGTGCGCCATGGACTTCTTCCGACCTGACTAATACCCTTGGTGTTGTCACCATGGTGATTCCTGGAAGTGAATTAAATGTAAACAAGGCGGTGTCAGTGCGTGAAGTCATGAAAGCTAATTATTTACCTTTCACTGGACGAACTAATGTCTCCAATATTACCGCTGAATTGTACTGTACCGGTGATGCTAAAAACTACGACAATCTTGAATGGATTCCGGGTGTTAGTGCTGGTGGTACCTACCACTGCGTGGCATGGAATGTACAACTTCCACCACCAACTGCCGACGTAACCATGTGTAAGACTGATGATAAGGGAGCACCGCTTCCAAATTGGCAGCTTTCACTACTTGGTACAAAAGTGGCTGATATTTTAGTCAATCCAACCGGAGCGACGTTTACTCTACCAGCAGTAGCAGTAGGCAACTATGCAGTAAAGGCAAGTGGTACGTATGTGTATCGAAATCCAAGCTTACTGGCTGATGCTACATTTTCAAATAGACTACCGGCTGATTCGGGGTACAGCACCCTCACCTATTTACCATGGAAAAATTCTACCGAATATGCACCTAACAACTATCTAGGATTGCAAGTGAATGGGACATTGCCGTGGGGTTCAGTATTTAACCCGGCGCATGTGTACTATAGCACTTTAAGCCAAACTGCAGTTTCCGATATAGACTTCAAGATTACAGATACATTTTACGGGGATAATGTAGGCGCAATTCTTGCAGAATTGTACAAAGGATATACTGGGGTAACTGGCAAAGATGGCTGTGTTGTCTTTACTGATGTTCCGTATGGCACATACACTGCCGAAGAGCTTTTGCAGACGAACTGGCAACCAGTCAGTGGTTTGGGAGACGTCGTAGTAGATGTACCAATAATGACTCATACGGTGGTCAACAAAGACATTAGCCGGATACCGGTCGCTACAATTGTAGCGGAGAAAGTTGTCTGTACTACCGAAAGTGCATTGCCAAACTGGAACAAAAATCCTGGTGGCGCACCGAAGATAGTAGCAGCTACAGCCGCTGATTGGGTAGAGCAGAGTGATGGTGCTTGCCGTTTGGTACCAGACTGGCAATTTGAATGGGCTCTTCCACAAGTTAGTAATCCTGGTGACACCCTAGTTGGTCAAGGGGGGACTGGCTGGACTACATTTGGTCCAACCGATGCTACCGGAGAAACAGAAGTGACGCTCACGGCTGAACAAATTGCGAAAAAACCATATGTCTGGATCCGTGAAGTACTGAAGGATGGCTACCTTGGCTTTAGTCACGCTGCAAAACCAAACAACTCAAACGATGTTACTGCCGAAATGTACTGTCACACTGATGGTGTAAATTATGACAATTACGACCGTGTTGACGGCATCCAAGTCGATACAACATACCACTGTGTTGCTTTCAACTATGAGCTACCAAAGCCAGTAGAACAGTGTGAACTGACTATGTATTCAGACGAAGAAACGGTCGTGGTAGAACGTAATGGTTACGCGGTGCCAACGTATAATCAAAATAACGCTTGGTCAGCCTCTATTCCAGGAGCAACCTGGATTTGGGATAGCTATAAAGCTACCGAGATAAAAAATTCTGAATCAGAAACATTCACCTTTAACGAAAGTTTCACCGTGTACAACCCAACCTTTGCTAACCTTGATATCGCTGCTGACAATGACTATGAATTTAGTGTCAATGGTGTCGTAAAAGTGCCGTTTAGCGGAAGTAGCCACTTTAGTTCACTCTCCAAAGATGAAATCGACATACTTCCATTTCTTTCTAATGGTTACAACGAGATCACAATTAAAGTAAAGAATTTTGGAGCTACTGGCAGTAACTATGCTAAGAATCCCGCTGGTCTACTCTACAAGCTAGTGGTAAAAGGGGATAAAGAGGAAGTGTGTGAAATAACCACCGCGCCAGTTGCACCAGCCTCTCTCACTATCACCAATCCAGTCCTTGATGGTGATGTAGTCCCTCGAGTTACAGACTTTGATTTTAAGGCTACCTACAGTGACGACGATGACCAGGTTGACACAATTCAATGGGCAATCCGCGCTAGCACTTGTGAAGCAGGAGTCGGTACTATTGCCGGAAACGTTGATGGCTTTACTAACGCCTCCACGTTCGTTGGTAGTCAGTTTAGTGCCATTCTCGATACTATTAGTTGGGCTGCTGGCGACTATTGTTTTGTCATTAATCCGATAGAACAGTCTGGTGAGGCGGACTTACGCGCTACTCGATTATTCACCATTGCACCGACCGAACCAACTGAAATCGATCTTTGTCCAAATACGGAAGTCATGGACATTGTGATTCCAGTGGGATATGAAAAAGTCGGTGACAGCGATGAATGTACCTCGATTCCAACGATTACTACTCCGGATAAAACTAACCTACGTACAAGTAGTAATTCCGGTACAAAGACAAAGAAATTTGCTCCGGCATCACTACGAAGTGTCTTGGGTGCTTCCACGTCCAAATTACAATGTGGTATGTATTTAAAAGCATACACAAAAATGGGAGCAACAAATGATACCTGGGAAGTGAAAAAATTGCAGTGGTTCCTCAATGGGCAAGGACTCTTCATCCCAGTCACTGGTACTTTTGATGCTGCTACCGATCAGGCTGTCCGAGATTTCCAATTGAAATACCAATCAGAAATTCTTACTCCTTGGTTTACTGCTGGCATTGTGCCACACCAAAACCCAACTGGATGGATGTACCAATTAACTCGCTGGAAGATAAATAATATTGTGTGTCCAGGTAGTGAAGCGTTTCCAGTACTGGATTAAAAGTTACAGATATCCTTTAATTTAGGAGATAAAAAGAAAAACCACCGCATAATAAGCGGTGGTTTGTGTGTACTTACGCTCAGTTCAAATGAAACTCTGTGTATACTCACTTTAATTCTTGAGCAATAGTTTTCACTACTGAAGTAATAATTTTTCTAGTTCTTTCTCTATTCAGTACTTCACGAAACACCGCAGTCGTCTCTATTGGACTAGTTAAAGATGAATTTATCTGTGCCAGACGATCAACTAAATCATTTGTAAATACCTCTTCTAGTGCTCCTTTTACTTCTTCCTCCAAAAAACTTCTTCCCTCTACATAAAGCCTAATCAGCGCTTGCCATACTACTTCTGGTGGAACGCCTGATTCTTCAGAAATGGTATCTCGCAGACTGCGTACAAAAAGTCTTGCCAGTGGATACGCTTCTCTAAAATCCATATTTTTTTCTGGATCGATTGGACTCATTGGCTCTCTTCGCAAATACTCAGTGTAGATTTGAGAAGCAAACTCATCTACCATCCCTTCGTTAAACCAGCGAAATTTTTCTCTTGGGTCTTTTACACTGAAGGAAGTTGGCTTAGAAATCTCTAAGAAGCCGCTTTGCGCTGTCTTCCATCTTTCTTGTAAAAAACCAAGGAGAGCATCTTCGTCGTGAACTGAATCTTTGGTCCCACCAAACGCGTGTACTTGTTCGTGTATAAGTACTGACAGAACACGTGCAGCTTTGTCACTTTTTGTATCAATTTTAAATGCTAAGGATAATCCTTTTTCATTCAAATTAATTTCTTTTGTCTCAAGACTGTAATTACCAGTAGTAAACGCTGAGGATTTGGTATTTTTAATGTTTGCTATCTCAAGAAAATTAATTTTTTCAATGGCAATACCACAATGAACTGCGAATTCGGCAAATAATGCATTAAGAGAATCAGTATTAACTTGCTCTAGTATCTTTTTTATTTCTGGATCAGTAAATGATTCATGTGCTTGATTTTTTGTAAAAGACTCCATACGTATGTACAGATGATAGCATTTTTCTATGAAGTACCATTTGAAAGTACTATAACTATAAACGTCATCATATTTTACCAGATTTACAATTTAACTTATTCGATGCATAATGAAAACGGAGTTTCAACCATGTTACAAGGAGAATGAAATGGTACCTTTAATCGATACAGCACGGACACAAAAAGAAGAATTAAAAGAATGGGTGCGTTTTATGCACGGCACGGGTGTAAATGACGTCTTGTCAAAAAGTGATTTCCTACGTGATTCATTTGAAGCGCTTGCTTCACTGGTTCATCACAACAAGCATAATTCTCTGATACAAGATGCGGTACGTCAGTATCCAGATTTAATTCCGCGGGGATTCACCATACTGTCAGTGCTGCATGGTGTGTACACCACCGAACCAACCAAAAAAGCAGTAATGAGGGATTTTGTAAATCTACTTGATGAAGATTTGATTGAAAAGGAGCTCATGGTTTGTACATATGCCAGAAGCAATAAAACTGGTGCGTTTTTTCCACAACTGGTCCATGTACTTGACACGATTCGTGATATTTACGATGCGGAATATTTCAGTCTGCAAGTATTACCACCAACTTCGCATCAAGCGTACGTGCTTTATGTTCTCAATTGTGCCGATTTGCTTTGCAAAAAAGTGAGCAAAGAAGAAATATTTGGGAATTTAGCGGTTTGTCATGCCAGATTAAACAAGGTAATTGATCTGTCTACGCGCCACGAGTAGAAAATACGAAACAACCCCTCACAAGAAACATTTGTCTTCTGGTGAGGGGGTTTTATAAAAAATAGAGATATTTTTAAGGACCATTACCTACTACCACTAAAAATTTTAATCAAACCACTGATAAGAAGTAGTGAAATAATTATGTATGGAAAGAAGCAAACAAGAACAAAAAATATATAAATGAAGTATACTTTTTATCATCTTGATTCTCCAAACATGAATGACAATAATACCTACAATTCTTGATTCTTATACCAGAATTTAAAATATGAGATTAAATTTTACTCATTTAAATCGTCACTGAAGCATTGTAGAAATAGATTTTGAACGTGATGCGCCAACTACAAAGCCGGTTTACGAAGGACTGACCTTCGTGTGGATGCGTGTGCCTGATGGTTACCGCCGTAGTACGAATCCAATGCGTGATGCATCATTTCCGCCACGACTGGCAAATCATTAGGCATTACCCACTTGACCTCCATCATAAGGAACTCCTTTGTTGATTGTTGCAGGAAACGAGACATTCCTTGAGCAATAAAAGGTTGACGTACCCGCGATGGATGCGCTCTGTACAATATTGTAATTTCGTGTTTTAGCCAATCAATTCAAGGCGTACTCCTACTACACCGTATTTTTGTTCATCCTCTTCAGAATAAAAAGACTTTATCTGAGTTAAAAGGAAAGAGCGACTTTCTTCACCAAATAATGATGGGTCATGGTCAGCAAAAAGTTCTCTGAAAGTTTGATAACGAAGAAGTCCTTTTACCATTGTAGTGACAGTATTCTCAGGCTTACCGTTTTCACTAAAAACTACTTGGTCGCCGATAGAAATTTGCTGACGTTTTTCATCATAAAGACGAGACTCAATAACTTTCTTACCAGAGGCAATCCTGTTGTATGGATCCGACGCTAGTTCCATTTGGTGTCGCATAAAAATGAATTATTTAGATTTATTTATACCATAATTAATGTTATTTACATTAATGCATATAATTTTGTCTGCTAAGCCCTATAAGCGAGTATGTGACGTATTTCAAACCCTGCATAGTTATGCAGGGTTTACGAAGGACTGACCTTCGTGTGGATGAGATATTATAAGTATAAATTGCTACCATTTCAGTAAATTAATACTGAATTTTGTTTTATTTGGTGAAGAAATACTAACCCTAGCTCGAACTTACTTTGAACAACGTGAGCAATGATCGCGTGCTTCGCACGCGCCGAGCGCGTGGTGGCTTTGTGCTTCTGCGTACGCATTGGGGCGCGTGGTGATGCGGATTGCGCCTCGGGGCGCGCTCGATACCTCGCGCACAGCAACCCTAAAAATTTCCTTACCTTTCTAAAAAAGCGGAAGGGGGTGCGGGGGAAGCCGCCAAAAAGATGAAAGGAAATTTTTGGTTTGCTCGCCACTTCGTCCTTCAAAAAGCTTCATTCAAATCTCCATCTACTTGAGAGCTTTTCATTTCGCTTTTTTACGGTCTTGTGGCGCCCGAGGCGCTTCGCGTGTTCGAGCAGAGTGACATATTCAACCAATGCTAAGAAACCCGCCACCACCTCGCATAGGCACGCTCGCATTCGCTCGCGCCGCCTGCTCGGTGCTGGCGGGTGTTCGCTTGGTATGCAAAGTCTACTTCTTATTAGAGCCAAGTAAAATGAAAAGGAATACTTTGTGATACATAAACTGTATTAGTATTGACCAAAACAAAACTAATAGAATTATAGAGATGATACCTTGTAAGTGATAAATCCAGTTCTCTTGATAAGCAACTATTGAAGAATCTCCATTACATAATTCCGCTATGGTGTCGTCAGATGTGTATTCCGATAAGGTGTAGAGACCATTATCTTTAGTGAAGCACCCTACTTTATCGTTATGCTGTCTTACAAAACTAGAGAATGATGGTTGTTCAGCAAGTCGCTTTGCGTCTTCTGGCGACATTCCACTTGCTCTGTATGTGTTGTATTGTTTTTCTTGAGCTTCTGAAAAACTACCAGACTGCACTGAAATATAATCTTCCCAAGATTTAATCACTGTTATATTGAAAGACTGTTCAGGTACAACTTCCTTGTTATAAAAATGTCCGATTGAAGCTGAACCAGCAACTGCTAATAGTAGAGTAATATACAGAACTACAAAAAGTCGGTGCCACCATTTTCCTTTAAGGTCTATGTCGCTTCTTTTAAAAAGAGAAAAAGGATTTTTCATAATCATGTGTTTTTTAAAATTTATCATACTTTTGGTAAATCTGAGAAGTAGTCATTGAGTGCATCTCGTAATATTTGTTGAAAACTACTGAGACGAGATTCAAACTGACTAAATGGGAACCGTTGGTTTTCAGGTTTTGCGTGAACACAATCTCGCAAATAAGTATACACAGACACTTCTTCATCTTGTTTTTTACCACTCATACGAAGCTCAACGTCTGGTCATAATTCCCGTATCAATCTATCAGCTCCTGTCCTGGAGCCAGATAATTTTTCGAGTATCTGAAACATTAAAAGTAGTCGACCAAAGGGTGACTCCTCACGCAGAGCATCACGCCACATAAGTAAAATTTCCTCAGTTTTTTCAGCGTAAGTCATAGACATCACTTCTGTAAAACTTCTTAGGCTCTCAGGTCCAATTGTCTTTGTTAACGATAGTGAAGCTGAAACGTGTGCAGTACCCGCAAGTATAAGAGCATTTGTGTGTCCTTGAACCTCAGAATACTGATAACCTGTTACTTTGTGATTAGTAACAATCACATTTTGATGCCAACTCAGTAAGTTTGCTAAACGTAACAGTTCTTGCTCAGTCTCATATGAAGCACTATCAAGATCAGTAACGACATGCTTCATTACTACAACAAACGTGTTTTCATCCTTATCATGCTTTTTAACCTCAACATCAATACCTAAAGGAGATTTGTATGAAATTGGAGCAGAAATAATAAGATGGGGTTCATTTGCCGTTTTGATAATTGCATGAGATTCAACTTCCATTTTAGGTTAGTATGGACTAGAAATTACATCGGACACATCATTGAGGAATCGTTCGCTGGGAGCGCAAAGTGTCAAATTGTCTTGATATGATTTCATTATTTCTGAAATTTTTTCTTGCCACTCAACATTAATCTCAGTCATTTGCTTATCGCAGTATGGAACAGAGTTTGAGTTGTAACAGGAGTCCAGTTTTGCTCGTTCGTTTTGCCAATCGTCAAACCATTCTAAATAAACTTCATCAGCATCGTCTACGACATCTTCTTTTTGGTCTAGACAAGCTTCTTCTGAATAATTATCTGTTGATTCGGTCTGATTTCGCTGCTCAATACTTCTTTGCGTTTCTTCCATTTCAAGTACAACTTGGTAATAATCCCATCTATCGTATATATCTTCGATTATCTCATCAAAATCATATTTCTGTTCAAAAGGTTCTCTGACCTCGGCACATAATTTCGTTAGTATATCTAGAGTTTGCTTGTGTGATATGTCTGAAAGCTCGTCACAAATCTCCTCAGCGCTTTCTGGAATTGAGTACGTTACTTCTACGGGTTGAGTTATGTTCTGTGTTGATTGAATCTGAACAGGTGGGATGTTTTGTTTGATTGTTTGTTCAGCTACTTCTGTTCCATCTATTGTAACATCATCACTACTTGGAATAATATCTGACGAACCAGGTACTTCTGTAGTTGTGTCATTATCTGTGTCACTCGTCGATGTTGCATGTGTGCTATCTGTGGGTGCAACTTCGTTTATTTCTTGCGTAACTTCAACTGGTTTTGAAATTTCTTTTACAACATAATAACTTCCACCACCAACAACTACTGTACCAAGCAGTATAGCTATTAAAATCGGTATTGTTATAAAGCCAGAATTATTTTTGTTGTGTTGCATGAATATATATCTAACCGCCCCAACCTACACATTGCCAAGATAGGTGACGACTACCAGGAGATATGGCGTTTCGATTGCCAACTAAATCGAATAGGCAACTTCCTTCGTAGGTACCACCAACTTTTTTCAACTCATCCATTAGTCCATTCCACTCTTGCTGATAACGTAACCCATAGTCGCAACCGCTCGGACTACATTCATCATCTATAGCCTTGAGTTTTGTGACTATAACTTCTTGTTGCTTGAGTTTATTTTGACTTTCTTTATCCTTAACCTTTTCTTCTACAGTTTGCTCGTCATCTTTATCCACCAACACTGTTTCATCAACATCATTCAGCTCACTCACTGATTTCTCCTGCAAGGATGCAAGTTGTGTCTGCAATATCTGAATTTGTTGTAGTAGCAATTGAATAAGTTGCATAGTCAATTGGTCACGATTTTGAGTCGTTTGTGCAAAGGAAACAGATGGAACCAAAATAGCTCCAATCATGACCGCAACGATAAATTTTCTAGTTTTCATATTATTTAACAAAATAATCAAGTTGTTTGTTATAGAGCTTTGCAAACTTTTGTAGTTCTAGTATATCCAAACGCTGTTCTCCAACTTCAACCCGCGACACATATGACTGAGTACGCTTTAACTTTTTTGCAACATCAATCTGCCGAAGCCCAGCTTCAAGACGTGCTTGTTTGAGCTTTCCAACAAAGTCCGCGTACTCCTTAGTTCTTATTGTGTCTACCATGATAATAACAAGATATATGCAGATTTTCAATACCTAAACTTTGCATATTGTGATAAGCTGAACTTGTGTGCCATTGACTCGCAACACCCAAAAATTTCCTTTCATCTTTTTGGCGGCTTCCCCCGCACCCCCTTCCGCTTTTTTAGAAAGGTAAGGAAATTTTTAGGGTTGCTGTGCGCGAGGTATCGAGCGCGCCCCGAGGCGCAATCCGCATCACCACGCGCCCCAATGCGTACGCAGAAGCACAAAGCCACCACGCGCTCGGCGCGTGCGAAGCACGCGATCATTGCTCACGTTGTTCAAAGTAAGTTCGAGCTAGGGTTAGTATTTCTTCACAAAACGAGACTTCGTCTCGACTAAGCGAGCGCGCCGAAGGCGTGCGAGAAGAAGCAAGAAGAAAACGGGCTTTGCTCTGCAAGACAAAGTCAAAGGGTGACGGGACGGAAAAGCCTGCGGTTTTGTCCTTGTTTCGTGTCTAAAATCATTTATATGTTCAAACCAAAATATTTTCTATACGCACGCAAGTCAACAGAGGACGATGATAAACAGGTAATGTCTATCGAGTCACAGCTTTTTGAAATGAGAGAGTTTGCGCGTAAAGAAAATCTTGAAATCCTAGCGGAGTTTCAAGAGTCGAAAAGTGCAAAGACACCTGGACGTCCAGTGTTTAATAAGATGATGGAGCAAATTGACTCTTTGGATGGCGTGGGTATTTTGGCTTGGCACCCCGATAGACTGGCGCGAAATAGTATAGATGGTGGTCGGATTGTGTATGCAGTGGATACCGAGAAAATTGTGTCTTTGCGCTTTCCGACCTTTTGGTTTGAACCCACTCCGCAGGGGTTGTTCATGTTGCAAGTGGCGTTTGGTCAGTCTAAATACTATTCAGACAATCTAACGCAAAATGTGAAGCGAGGCATGCGGGCTAAATTGCGTCGTGGAGAGTGGCTGACGCGCGCTCCGTTTGGCTATGTGAATAATAAAGCGAAGAAAGTGATAGAACCACATCCAGTTCATAGCCAGATTATCGTGCGCGCTTATGAGGAGTATGCCAAGGGTACGCATGGACTCGTCTCGCTTTCACATTTTCTGTTTGATCTTGGACTCACTACCAAGAAAGGTACGCCACTTGGCAAAGCTTCCGTTAAACGAATACTGACTAATCGCGCGTATATTGGATTTACCAAACATAATGGTGAATGGTTTAACGGAAGCTTTGCACCAATACTTTCCCCGAAATTATTTGAAGCCGTCCAGAAGATTGAGTCGGCTAACTCGCGCCCAAGAAAGAGAAAACTAAAACATGATTTTCCGTTTACCAATCTTTTTCGTTGCGGAGAGTGTGGTTCGATGTTTACCGCTCAGTGGGCTACTGGAAAGTGTGGTGGCAGATATAGATACTATCGGTGCACGAAAAAGAAAGGTTTATGCTCACAAGGCTACCTTCGTGAAGAAACGTTAGCCGAACAAATCAAGGAACGGCTTCAAACAATTTCGCTGTGTGAGGCGTATGCAGATTATATGTTGGAGAAAATTGAAGTTCTCCAACTAGAAGAGGATTCCGCCTCACACAGTGTTGCCGAAAAGCTTTCAGAAGATATCAAAGCCAGTGAAGCGCGCTTAGATAAACTGGTTGAGTCGTACCTAGATGGAGACATACCAAAAGAGTTGTACCTCAAAAAGAAAGATGAGAATATGCGCGCAACACTGACATTGAAAGAGAAAAAGAAAGCTTTTCGAGAGCAGGAAAAGTATTGGGTCGAACCCCTGCGGGAATGGATTTTAGACACGAAACAAGCCGCTTTTTTGTCCTCCTCCTCTGATTTCTCCGAAATCAAGTCGTTCGTCCAAAAAATCGGAACGAACCCCACGGTTCGTGACAAAACCGCGGGCTTTTCCGTCCCGTCACCCTTTGACTTTGTCTTGCAGAGCAAAGCCCGTTTTCTTCTTGCTTCTTCTCGCACGCCTTCGGCGCGCTCGCTTAGTCGAGACGAAGTCTCGTTTTGTGACCCAACAGCGTGGCTTTCAGAACTCTGTAAAGACCGTAAATACATACAATCAAACATAAATGCTCTGATGGAGGTACTGCAGGTTTGATTTATACAAACATTCTACCAAGAGTTTCGCCTTGCTCATTTACCATTCGGAACTCTACACCTGTACCGTCTCTCCTTTGAAACTCAAAAGTACCCACAATCTGTTCTTCTTTTCTTATAATGGGAACATCTACCAAAATATCAATCAGTTTCTCTCTGAAAGAAAACCAGTGAGTATCATTATCTGTCAAAACTGTTGGAAGGTCGTACTGTGATAAAAATGCTTTCAGTTCAGCACGTAAGGTATCGAATGAGATTATCTGATTACGGTTATGGTCTTCTCGTTGTAGTACCTCATATATTCTTTGTGAAAAGGCTCTATCAAGTTTTGTATGGACTACCCAATCACCATAAAACCGCAATACAGAGTTATTTACAGCGTCGTGTTCAAGAACTTTTCTTATCTCTACAAGCAAGTAGAGCACCCTTGCTTCTGTGTCTATGGGTAGACTTTCGAGTTCTCTTCGTATCTTTGTCTGAAGAATATCTTCCTTCATACTACTTTGAATACATTGGGTACTCTTTACCTTCTTCGGGGATTTCGGGATATTCAGGGTGTTCAGAGCGGATACGGTCCCACTCCCACGCATCCATCACGGCATCACCGTCACAGTCATCATATGGACACATTTGCATCAAGCCAAAATCAATATCTGACATCACACGGTACTTATCTTTAGGATAAGCTTTTTCACAATGAATACAGTACAAAAAAGTACCTTCAGGTAGGTCTCCAAACATCTTTTCACGTTCGGTTTGCATCAGTTCATTCTACTCGCTTTTCATCTGTCGGCAACGCTTGTGACTTTAGGTATTTTTCAGGGTTTTGCTTCTTGTCTTCTTTCAATAACCACTCAAAAGCACTCACCAAACGCCCCCTTTCTTCAGAGGTCCAGTTGGACATCCTTGTTTCGTCTGTAGAAGCCATTACAGTGCTTCAATTGCACCTTTTACTGCCTGTTGATTTGAAACGATAGTTCCATTGAATACAATATGATAGTCAAAATTGGTGTTCAGTTCTCTAAACTCATCGAAACCAACTTCTTTCATAAGTGGGTCACTCGTAATCCCATCTTTGGTGATTTCACCTTTCTTGAGACGTTTCTTTTCAGAGTTATAGGTCAGTTCTTCATCGCCACCTTTTACTTCAAGGACCAAGTAACGACCCTTTGAGGTTTCAATCAGGAAGTCAGGGAAATACTTCGACATTGTGGTCCCAAGCTCACCAAGGTTCTTTTGATAGTCAAAGAAAAACTCGTTGTGCTTCTCATTTGTGACACCGCCAGTAAAATACACATCAGTCACACGTTCACCATTCGAGAGAGCATTTCGCAAATAACGGAATATCTCAAACTCATCATTACTGTCGAAGTTATATGGATTTATATGGAAGCCAAGTCGTGATGTTCTCCCTTCACGCTCTTCTTGTTCACGATATACGACAAGACTACGAGCGAATGCCTGTTCCTCATTCTCTGAAAGGTCACGTTTTACTGTTATCTTGAATGGGAACGCCTTCGTCAGTTCAAGGGTCTCTTCTTTGATGGTCTCTTTCTTCTCGTACTGTATTGATTGAGAGAGTATTTGGTCAGCAATACTGTAGATGCAAAGATAGTTCTTCTCGACAGCTTTCACGAGCATATCTCTTGAAACGTCATTTGCTTCAAATATGGTATTTATTTCAGCAAACGAGAGGTGTGTTTTACGCTGAATGATGGCTACAATCTCGTAGTACCCAAACACTCGCTCATTGACCTCTACAGCGTCAGATTTGACCGTTACGGGGTCTGTATAGATTGCTTTGCCGTCATCACTCAAAGTAATCTCTCGTTCTTGGACAAGAGGTATGAGCTTCTTTTCAGGGACCTTCTTGATGTCCACTTTTATCTTCTCTGGTTTAGCTTTCTGTGAAGAGAGTATCTCTACGAGCTTGCGTTTTATTTTCACAGTTCGCTTTTTCTCGACTACCAAGTCCACTTGAACCTCAATTTGTTGTTTGCCAGTAAGTTGGGTGATATTTGTCTGGAAGTTATTTTCAAGTTCACGATTGAGGACCTTATAGTTCTCATCCGAAAGGAAGACACGAGCGAGAGTGCTATTGTCACCAATACGACGAAGACAGCGACACGAAGCCTGAAGTACAAAGTTGTTACTGGTAGAGTTCTTGTAGAGAGCAACTGATACAAGTGACTTACAGTTCCAGCCTTCAGTCCCTTTGTTTACAAGCAAAATGAACTGTTTTTCACTTTCTTGAGTATCGAGACGATTGAACTCATAATCAGCATCTTTCTTTTTGTCGCCACTGAATGAAGAGTGCCATACGAGCTTCTTTGGGAGGGGTATTTTGAGCTTCTGAAGGGCTTTGTCGAGGTTTTCTTCCAACTTCTCAAGCATTGTTATATCTGTGGTGTAAAAGGCAATTTTCGGCAATCTACCCTCAAGACGGTTCTCGCCGTACTCCTTCCAGAACGTGCTTACTACCGCATTCACAAAGTCCTCTGACTGAATGTCATTGCTACTCCCGTGATTACTGACCGCAACTCGTTTCAAAATGCCTTTTTCGATACCTTGCTGAAGTCCAAAGGTATATACCGTGTCAGGGAGCATCTGGTTCTTCACGTATGGTGTACCTGTGAGATTTACTACTGAAACAACGTTTGTATTTTCAGCAAGGTGATGGATAGTCTTTCGAGACTGATTGAGTTTTTCAGATACATCTTCACCGTATGAGTGGTGAGCCTCATCTACAAATACAGTAAGGTTCTCAAGTCCCTGAATGGAAGTGAGACGTTTATTAGCACTCTCTTTTCGTAGTTCGAACAGACGGTTACCTTTGTGACTGTCGGTCCAATTACGGAGAATGATTTTTGATGAGTTAGTAACAATCACATTGTAGTTACCAAGTGGATTGAGAGGGGTTTCTGGCTTCTCCAGATACCAGTATTTGATATTCAGTAAAATATCCTCGTACTCATTTGGGACAACTGAACTATAGTCAAAAGTTTTGATTTCTTTGAGGACCTCGACGATACCAGTATCGGCAGGACCAAACACGAGGGCGTTCTTGGCAAAACGCTTGTCATCAGGATGCTTGAAAGAGAGTATGAACTCATACATCATCAAAACTCCCATCAAGATGGTTTTACCAGAACCCATTGTGAGAGCGAGTACATAGTTTGCATATCCATATTCGGCAAAACCAAGTTCGGTGAGCTTTTTTTCTACTCGTTCAGTACGTTTTTCTTTTGAAAGGTCATCCCACAAGTCGATTACTCCTTGTTCAAAACCAAGGACCTTGAGAAACTCCTTATTTTCATTTGCTATACCTGAAGCAATTTTTGGGATAGAGGCATTGTTCTGTATTTCTTTGAGATAAATATACGTTTCAAATGCCTCACGCTGTGGTTCGTGCAGGAAGTTATTGTTTGCAATGTGGGCGAGGATATTTCGTGTTTCAGGGTAAATACCTTCGTATCCAGCTTCACGCCACGCAGTTACTTTTTTCTGTATTTCTTGAACGAGATACTGCATATGTTATTTCACAGTCACTTCGTGGGTCTCAAAGTATTCTTCACCAAGTACATCGACGATTTTGATAGCGACCGAATACGTACCTTTCTTTTCGTAAGCGTGTTCGTAGGTCACATCTACCAACTCACTCTTCTTTGCTTTATGTAAGAAAGCTTCTGCATTGAAAGCAATGTCTTTTGACTTCTTTTGACCTTCACCGTAGTTCACATCAATCACTATATGCTCAATTGCTTGTCGAAAATCAAAAAGGTTCACTCGCTCTTTTGCGGATAGACGACCATCATTCTCAAGCTCAAGACGTTTCATCAAAAGTGGTGAGTAGTAGTCCTTCACTTCGATAGTAAGCTTACTACCTTTCACAACGTAAGAAACTGATGCCTCTGTAGGCTTCTTGAAATCAAGGTCCTTTTTATCTACTTGAATATCACGGATTTCGATTGCTACACCCGTTGTGTTCTCTTTCTTGGCAAAGTCACGAACATCAAGTTCAACACCACTACAAATGACAATTACCTTATTTTCAAAGGTAGCCTCCCTCTGCTTACTGACTTTCTTGGCAACAAAGAGGTCGCTATTTTTTTTGATGGCATCAATCACTTGAGTGATGTCCATTTTTGTAAGGACACGATTTGGTGAGACGATTTTTACGTAATCAGCACCAAGAGTTCCGTCGAAATCACCACGAGAGAGTTCCGTGATTTTATATGTTTCGATGAGAAGCTGTCGTGCCTGAATGTCATTGTTGAATACGTCATAATGATTGACGTTATATACTTTGAAAGCACTTTTTTCACTCTGTGCTTTGATTATCTTATTGAGACGTTCAGTTGTTGTTATGATAGACCCCTTATTTATGTCGCAACCAATCCATTTACGTTGAAGTTCTTGTGCTACAGCAAGAGTGGTTCCTGACCCTACAAAACAGTCTAAAACAATACCGTCAGGTGGACACGAAGCATCAATTATCCTTTCAAGTAGCTTTTCTGGTTTTTGTGTTGGATAGTCAACAATTTCAAGTGCAGACTTTACGTGTCCAATTGTCCAAACATCATCTGCGAGTTTAGTATCGCCTTTGAGATAGTTGGCTTTATCGCTATTGAAACCAGCCGCACTCGCACTTCGAGTGATAGTGCCTTCAGCGTACTTTTCACGTACGTATTTGGACTGGTCGTTGAAATAAGTCTTGTTTGCGTCTTTTGCGTATTTCAAAATGATATCGTGTTTTCTTGGGAAGTAAGATGTTGTGACTGACATTGAAGGATAATGCCAAACTATCTCATTCATAAAATTATCTTCACCGAATACCTCATCCATTATCAGGCGTAGGTGAGAGTTTTTGTGCCAATCACAATGTAAGTAAATTGAACCTTGTTCAGTTAGCATCTCACGCATCACCACAAGACGTTCGTACATAAACTGTAAGTATTCGTCTTTCTCCCAAATATCGGTGTATTGCATTTCCTCAATAACACTTTGCTCTACTCCTTGAAGTTTTTGTCCGTTCAACTTCACTTTCTTGATGTAGTCAGCTTTACTATCAAAAGGTGGGTCAATATAAATCAAGTCAACCTTGCCACGATATTCTTTGAGAAGGTGGGCGAGTACTTGTTTATTATCACCCCAAAAGAGCTTGTTCCATTCCTTTGCCTTTATATCACCATAGGCTTCCTTTTCTTGAGCTGGAAACCATTCAATGCTTTTTGGAGCACGCTTGCCGTACCATTCAAGCATTGCACGACCCTTTGTGGCAGATAGTTTCTGCACCTCGTTTACGGTCTTTTCGGTTTTGGTTGTAGTTTTTTTCATATTCATTCACATTGGGTTGCTGATAATGCTATTTGGGTGATTGGAGGAACTTTTCAAGGTCCTCTTTCTTGTATCGTCTCGCTTTTCTCTCACCGATACGAATGGCTGGCAAAATCCCCTTGCGGTCCCACTGTCGCAGGGTATTAGGGTGACATTTCAAATATGCAGATGCTTCTTCTAAAGTCAGAAGCTCTGGTAAATCAGTTGAAGATGCCCCCTGAAAGGGCTTTTTCTCATTTGATGACATACCTACCATTTGATACCATTAGCGTACACGATATTCACGACCTTCACCACGGGTGGATGTGGATGCGAATGTAAATGTAAATGACACCAGAAGAGAAAATACAGTACGTCAAGGATAACATTGACGCAGAAGCATCAATAAGCCCGAAGGGTAGTTTTTACCTACGTCTCTACTCTGTTGGACATCCTGATAACCCCGATGAATGGACCATTCTTACTCGTGGTGAACAAAAACGCATTATCCGAAAGCTTGAACAAGAGAAGTACATAAAAAATGTTACCCCTGATGAAAAGGAGGAGGGTTACTGGATGGAGAAGGTGCAAAAACGTGCTCCACGAAAGAAAGTTCAACCTCGACGTAGCAATGTACTCTCCCATATCAAGACCACGGACCAACTTATTCAGGAGCGTGAACTTTTTCAAAAAGTACTCACAATCGTTGGTGATATAAAACCAAATAGAGTTTATAAGACATCAACCTATGAGAAAGACGATGACCTCATTCAACTTCTCATTGACCTTGAACTTATTGAGTACGATTGGGGCGAGATAAGCAAGCAGACGCATCGAGCGGTAGGTAACAGGATAATCGAGTTCAGCTTTCAATCTGATAAATTGATAGCCCTCAAAAACCGCATTTCAGGAAAAGGAGGTCGTGTACGAAAAGATGCACTTGAATTGATTGCAAAGGATATTGGAGAACAATATACACTCGACGAAATCGTGCAGGTGTTTACTGATGTAGGTGTGCCTGAAACAATGTTTATACACGATACAAAATGGCGTGCTGTTTTCTACATACTTTCTTACTATACAACTTCAGGTGAGCATAAGGACCTCGTGCAGTTTCTCAAGATAATTGAGCGTGTCTTGCATCCTTTATCATTTGATGGTGATGAGGATAAGGCAGAAGAATGGCAGAAGAAGTACAATAAATACCTCAAGTACGACAATTTCTACATCAATAACAATAAAGCTTATATTGGTCCTACCAAAGACGAGGAAGATGCAGGACTTGATGATTGGGTGAGTTCTGATGGTGAAGTCGTCGAGCCAAAGTCATACGTCATTTTCCCTGATAAGGTAGCTGACTTATGGATTATCTGTAGTCAGTTAGTGATTTTAGTTAGTGCTTTTCAAAATAACACTTCGCTTGACCGTGAAGAGCTGGAGAAACTCTATCTTGAGTTGATAGCACAAGCTGAAGAGCTTATATCACGGGGTGAACTTGGTAATCTAAAAGAAACCTACGTTCGACCATTTACATCACTTTATACTGCAGATTTGGAGGCAAGAACAAAAGGTGTTTCAAGTCCACTCGACCTAATTAGCACCTTACTGTTACAAGTTATTGCTTTGCAACCAAATCCAACACTCCTTTCATCACGTATGGATGAGTATAAGGGATTGATTGAGCGTGTGACGAGTGCAACACGAACAATCTCTGGCAACGGTACGGCGGTTGACTACGAAGCAGTTACTTTCGAGCAAGCCCTTTTTATGCTGAAGGTATTTATGGGGCATCTATACCAGATACTCGAAGCATCTTCGACGGGCTACATAATGATGGCTGATGACAGGATGAATGCAAAGTACATTCTCATTGTTGATAGTATGGAGAAAATCCTTGAACGTAAGGACTTCGTAGAATTGAAAGAAAAGTTCCAGACAATTTGGAAGCCAGAAAACCTTTATTCGTCTATGGATGAGGTGGATGTGTGGTGGTCTGATGCTGGTGGTCAATCAAGCTTGATGGATTTTATTGGAAGCATAGAAACGCATTGGGTAAAGACAGGTCAGCAAATGTTTCCACTCCCGTCAGGGCTTGTGGAGTTCCTCAATGAAAGTAGTGACATTGTTTTAGAACACAAGCGGAATAAGGCAAAGACATGGAAGGCATACTCACGTCAATTTGATAGTGAAGCAAGTGAAGATAAACCAAAAGAAAAAGTAGAAAAACAGGAACCTCAAGTACAAAAAGTTGTACACGAACATCGACATCATTTTGAAAACAGTATTCAAGATAAGGATTTGGTTCTCAATGTTCACGACGTTCACAAAGAACAAAAAACACAGATACCAAAGTTCCCTTATAAAATCCAATCAGGGACCATTTGGGAGAAGTTCTATATCCAGTTTAGAAACCCCGAAGCAGTAACTATCCGTGTTTCTGGACATACTCACGACACCTCTTACGCAGATATGGGTTTCGCTGATGGAAGAACAGGCAAACCAAATATGCAGTGGGGACTGTTGCTGTTACTGGCGAAGAATGGCGGAAGCCTAACGACAGGAGACCCGAAGGCGAACGACAAGTATAAAAAGCACAAACAACTCCTTTCTGATACGTTGAAGGGTTATTTTTCAATAGACACAGACCCGTTCAAACCATATGAGAAGGATGACGGGTATGAAATAAAGATGAAGCTTGCTTATTCAGAAGAAGTGGATGTTGTCAAAAATGAAACACTCACGAGTGAAGTGGATGACATATTTGAAGACCTAACGCAGAGATAAATCTTGAAAAATCCTTCTAAAAAACCCTCTTATTTTGAGGGGTTTTTTAGTAATGGGTGATTTTTCGCCATATAGGTTGAGACACAAAAGTCTCACTTATAAACAAAGTAATGAGAATGATTATGCGAAAACATTTACCCCAAAGTGAAGAATATCTCCCACTTGATGATTATGAGCGTTATTACTACTCAAACGATATTGATGTCGCTTCAGCACTTGTTTGCAAAGGATATTTCCTCGCTGACATCGTGCCTCTAAATAACAATAAGGCAACGTTCGTTTTCAAGAACCATCCAGCGATTTTAGATGCTGTTGATGGCTTCTGGAGTAATCGTATTGAGGTGCGACCACTTGAGTTTGCGAATGCTCGCAAGAACCTAAAGTCTCGTATCTACGGGATGAAAAAGGGCTTTTAGTACTTACATCAATGAATATGAAAAATGAAGATGTAAAACAAGAAAAGCCAATCCATAAAACAGCATTTATCACCGAGGATGCAATTTACGAGATGGTGTACGACCGCTACACAAACACGACCGCCTTCAGTGGTCGCACAGCGTTGGGTGAGGTCAAATATCTGCTCAATGAGGTCGAGTATCAGGGGAAGAAATATCAACCGCTACCACCTCACAACATTCTGGTCGAGAAGGGTGTCATTCTTTTTCCATCCCTACCAGCACCTTATGAGAGTGAAGAAAAACTGCTCGAAGAGATACAAGCATTCATTCATAAATACCTCGACGTTTCTGATGTGTTTGAGCAGATTGCGACCTATTACGTGCTATTTACGTGGATGTATGACCGCTTCAATGAGGTCCCATACCTTCGTGCTATTGGTGACTTTGGAAGTGGTAAATCACGGTTTATTCAAACCATTGGAGTGCTCTGTTATAAGCCTGTTTTTACAGGCGGAGCGACCACACCAAGTCCAATCTTTCGCATCATCAATGAAGTGAAGGGTACGCTTGTGCTCGATGAAGCTGATTTCAAGTATTCGGATATGACTTCCGAAATTGTGAAGATACTCAATACGGGGTATCAGCGTGGCACTCCAGTACTTCGTTCTGAAGGAAAAGGTGTTTTCGAGGTGAAGGCATACGACGTATTTTGTCCCAAGATAGTAGCAACACGAGAGACGTTCACCGACAAAGCTCTTGAAAGTCGTTTTTTGGTGGAAGAAATGGGTACTGGAAGTCTTCGTACTGACATACCTCGCACCCTCGATGAGACGTTCTATTTCGAGGCAGAAAGCATTCGGAACAAGCTACTTATGTGGCGTTTGCTGAACTACTTTCGACCGTTTACCAAGCGGACTGACCTAATTGAAGGCATTCATCCTCGACTGAACCAGATTGTCATCCCTCTTTTCACAATTATCAGCGATGAGACCATCCGTGAACGATTGAAGGCATTCATCATCAAGTATAACGGTGAGTTGGTGGCTGACCGTGGCTTGTCTTGGGAGAGCGATATTGTCTTTGCGATATTGAAACTCGAATACGAGACCAAATCTCTACAAATAACCGTCAAGCAGATTACTGATGAGGTGAACAAGGAAATACCAATAGAAGATGAGACGCTTCAGGCACGAAAAGTTGGATGGTACTTGCGAACAAAACTCCAACTCAAGCCCTATAAAACACGGAAGGGTTTTGTGCTGGCGTTCAAAGAAAACCGTAAACGATTGGATATGTGGAAGGAGCGTTTTGGGATTACTGACGCTGATATTGCTGGTGAAGATGTGAACGTCGTGAACGATAAAAATGGTCCTGAAACTGACCAATTATCAGAGCATAACTGAAGATAACTATGGATAAAAAAATAAGTGAAAAACAGCTCAAGGCAAACCAAGAGAATGGCAAAAAGGGTGGTGTAAAAACCAATGAAGGAAAAGAGGTGAGCAAGTACAACGCTCTCAAACACGGCATTCTCAAGGCGACTGTTTCTGAATACGAAGAAGAGTTCAGTAATGATGTGATGGACCGCCTCAATAGCCAATTTCAGCCCGTGGGAGTGCTTGAAAAGATGCTGGTGGACCGTATTGGTTATTTCTATATCAGGCTGTTTCGGGTAGCAAAGTCAGAGAACGAGTATATGAAGTCAATTCTCAATCCTCGAAAAGTAACGGTCAAAGATATTATCCCTCAAATTGAGTTCACAGAAACGATTGTAGAAAACGAGGGCTATATACCAGTCCTAAAGGATACGTCGGTAGAGAAACTTACTTCGACATATCTTCGCTATGAGATTGCTCTTGAAAACCGAATGTATAAGGCAATTCACGAGCTTCAGCGTCTTCAGGCGAGCCGCAATGGTGAAAAGATACCACCTCCACTGGCGGTTGATATTGATATGACTGGCGTTAAAGCTGATGGGTTTGTTTCGTAAAAATGATGGTGGATGTTCGGTTTGTGACAAAACGCAGACATAACCAATCCACCTTTATAAGAAGCCACATAAACAACATTTATTAGATAAACAAACTGAAACAATCTCTATTGATTTCGGCAAGTAAAACAGCTCACTATGAGTAAAGATACAGCAGATGACTGCAAGAAAATTGAAATATGGTGGCTCTTACGAGACATCAAAGAGCGTGGTGGCTTCAAGTACACCACGGTAGGTTGGGGTGAGAATGGTTCTCACGGTAAGGTGGGTGTACAGGTGTCTATCCAAGATGAAGAGAAGTATGTCCGCTTTATCTACACGCAAACTGACCGCTACACAGGAGAGAAGAAAGATTTTGATTATAAGGTCCCACTGGTAACAACCCCGTGTCATTTTGGTGGTGAGCGGTTCTGGTACGAATGTAGTCTAACAAAGGATGGTAAGTACTGTGGTCGTCGGGTTGGCGTGCTTTATAAGTCTGGCGACTGGTTTGGATGTCGTCATTGTTATGAGCTCACGTATTCATCAAGAAATGTAAATCGTCGGTCAGACCTGTACTCACTTTTTCGGGTGCTTGAGCTGAATAAGAAAGCTGATGATTTGAATGAAAAGGCAGTCCGCTATTCGTACAACGGAAAGCTCACAAAAAAGCAGATGCGGATTATGGAACTTCAGTCACAAGCTGGAGTGGGTTTTCGACGTTATATGACTGTCGAAAAGGGTCGAAAGATGCGAGGTGAAAATGTATAATGAAAGAGCTACACACAGGTCAAAATAACGATGCTATCTCGTTTGAATACAGCGAGGGGCAACGTGGACCTTTGTGTAGCAATAAAGCGTCGTTATCACGTTGTCCCTCATTGGGTTCAAGCCCGAAACTCTCAAAGGATAACCTGAACGCACTTGAGGAACTTGGTGATGTGCTCAAATCAATACGACGACGGATGTATCGTGAGGGTTATGAAATCCTTGATGGTGCAGTCGTACGAAAAAATGATGTGAATGTCTATGAGTAAGCGAATTGAAAAAACAGAAGAAGATATTTTCAAGGATATTCAAAGCGGTAAATACCGTGAGTATTATCTTATTTATAATCGAAAAAGTACTGACGAGGCAGACAATCAGAGGAACTCTATTTCATATCAGAAGTCTGAAAATGCACGTTACGCACATCGTGAACGTTTACCAGTAGCACAAATCAATATCAAAGGTTTCTGTGCAGATGGTGTTATATCGGAAAAGCACTCTGGTTTTACCGAAGATAATGAAATCAATATCACTGATGATGGATTGGTTCAGTATCGTATTGATAGACCGAAGTTTCAGAAGATGCTTCAGTTTGTCAGTCAGGGTTATTTCAAAGGCGTTATTTGTTTATGTTGGGACCGCATAAGCCGAAATAAAGGAGATGACACTCTTGTACGAAAGCTGATGCGTAAAGGCATAGATTTTCGCTTTGTATATGCCAAATACGAAAAAAGTAGCTCTGGAGCACTCCATATGGATATTGATGGTATGTTTGCACAACACCACTCACGAGTTACCAGTGAGAAGGTTTCAATGACGATACGAAATGCTCGTGAGAAAGGTATCTGTACCTATCGTGCACCGATTGGTTATTTGAACCTTGGGAAGATGGAGCATAAGCCGATTGACCCTGAACGTGGTCCAATCATTCAGCGAATGTACGAGCTGTACGCTACAGGTGACTGGAGTTTGTCTGACCTTGCACGATGGGCTTGTGAGCAAGGTTTTACAACTGTACCTATGCGAAGGCGACGCTCGAAAGAAGAGATGCTTGATGAGGAAGATGATGAAGTGACAGAAATACCTAAAATCTCTCGACCTGTAACAGTAAACCTTATCAGTCGTATTCTGACCAATCCTTTCTATACAGGCAAGACATTGGACCCTGATGGTAACTATATTGAGAGTTCAAGTCACGAACCCTTGGTAAACCAAGAGCTATTTGATGATGTACAGGCAGTGCTCAAAAAAAAGAAAGTAAGTATTCACTATACTGAAAAGCTCGACCTACCACTTCGAGGCATCATTCGCTGTGCTCACTGTGGTCGTGTATACACCCCATATCCAAAAAAGGGTATTCAATACTACAACGCCCGTTGTGTCAGTGGCTGTGAAAATACATTCAAGAACTTCAACTTTGCTTTTATTGATAAAGAAGTGAAAGGGCTACTATCAAATCTCTATTTCACTGAAGATGAAATTGCTGAAATGGATGCTCGTACTGGTACTGAAATCGCACTACTCGAAGAAAAGCGTCAAAAAGGTTTTGACCAAATGGAACGAAAGAAGAAAAAGATACGTGAGGACCTTGGCTATCTTCGTACAAATAAAATCTCTCTCTTGAAATCAGGAGTGTATACGCCAGAAGAGTACGTTGCTGAAGAAACGAAACTCGAAGCAGAACTATCCATACTCAAAGATAGTGAAGATGTATCTGATGTGGCTATGCGAGAGACAATGAAAGATATAGAGAAACTTTCAGAACTTCTAAAAGACGTTGTCCCTGTTTATGATTTCGCAAAACCACACGAAAAGGAGAAAATCATTCGAGTTATCTTTTCAGAACTCTATGTCGCTCAAGATGTGTTGCAATACGAAGTCAAAAAAGGATTTGAAGCCTTTGAGAACCGATTTGTTGCTGTTTGTGACCCTACGGGGAATCGAACCCCGGTTACAGGAATGAGAATCCTGTGTCCTAGCCGCTAGACGATAGGGCCAATTTTAAAGAAAACTTCTTTTGAAAGAAGACATTTCATCTTATTCTTTTGTTAGGAATGGTAGTCCCTGAACTTCGCTATACTACCAAAAAAAAGAGAAAACGCTAGTTTAGTGCTTCTAATAAGCAGTACTGTGAAGCTTTGTAGAGCAGATAGCAAGCCGCTATTTGTGTACGCCACACCGACCCATTGTCCATAAAAAGGTGGTCGTTGAGACAATTGCTCCTAGAGTATCGGCAAGCATATCTTTTTGAGCATCCCAAATGTCACCTTGGCTGCCGAGGTATGCGATGCCTACTTCAGGATCTGCTACGGTAGCAAAAATCCATTCAATGAGCTCGTACCCCATAGCTAGTGTCGCGATGGCAAAAATTGGGTAGGTAAAGAGAATGAATTTATTAGTGACTAGACGTTTGCTGTATAGCCACTCTGCGATAGGGAAGGCATAAAAGCCGACAGTAAAGTGTGCGACGCGATCGAAATGGTTACGTTCGAAATCGAAGAGATTGGTTATGTAATCAAATGGTACCTCTGCAAATGTCCAGTGTCCGCCGATGGTGTGTAGGTACACGAGCACAAACATGAGCATATATGCGGTCGAAGAGAAGCGAACCTGACGAGCATAGAGTATGAGTATACCAGCAAGGATAATCCAGACCGTGAGGTTTTCGACAAACCAAGTAGCCCGATCGACAGGATTAAAGGCGAGAATGGTAAAGAGTACTGCGTATCCTATAAGTAACCAAGAAAGTGTTTTGTTTTCTAACATAGACACAGTATATAGCAATTCAGACGTAGTGTTTTAATGTCTGCAGTACATGGGGGGAGTGATTAAATTTGACAATAAAATCATTACCGAACATACTTTGCAAAGCCTAGTACCTAATATACACCTTGAAAGGAGTGCACTATGAGCGCAAAAATCATCTCTTTTGCCCAGGCGGTAAAAGATCATCAACAAGCTGTTTGCGACGGTGATTTTCAACAACTTTTCGTTCAAGCACAGGAGTTGCGATCACGGGTAATCGAAGAAACTGAAAATGGGCTCACGGTGGTTGGTGTACATACCATACAAGCCTGGTTTCAAAAAGAAATTGCCGATGAGGTATTTCGCAAAAAGCTTTTTTCTCGGAATATTCTCTCTTCAGTGTGGTATGTTTCTGACCTATTGGCGACGTTTGCAGTAGCAACTAATCAGGGCACTTTGTGTATCACTGATCATGTTGATGCGTATGTTGAAGATAGTAACCCGGAGCATTTACTTAAGGGCGCAAATTCCGCATTTTTGCTTTTTGTGTTTCATCCAGAGCATCGATTGCGTCGTCCTGTTCCGTACCGAAAGTTTGCGGCTGAGATAGGTCCATCACTGTACACTAGCTATGCGCAGTCAACAGGTCGTACTTTTGGAATTAGTATGGCAGACGCATTTGCTCCACTGGGGGTGATAGCACGAGAACGCTTTGCAAGACTTTCGTAGGAAAGTGATGTGGACGTTACCTCTGAAAACCTTAAGGAATAATTTCTTTAGGGTTTTTGTTTTAAGGGAAATCTTTCCTGAAAGGAACTAGCAATAGAACATTTTAGGATAATTGGGACATCGTGCGGGCAAATAACTTGCGGTCTGCCAAAAGCGCTATACACTAGAGCTATGTTTACACAAAGTATCAAAATCAGTGATGCGTTTAAATTAGCAATCGCTTTTGTCCTAGTACTCGTGTTGCTAGAAATTTTATTTGCTATAAAAACAGTGCTCCTGATATTCTTTACGTCACTTATTTTGGCAATGGCAATGGAGCAACCTATCCATGCTCTCGCAAAATATAAAATCACACGAACCGCCTCTACGGTCTCTATCTATGTTTCTGCGCTACTCGCAGTCACTATTATGCTGGTGATTTTTCTTCCAATATTAGCAACGGAGTTTCGTAATTTTATTGTGAGCTACCCAGACTATTCAGAAGTATTGATTGGTGATGAAGAGACGGTGGAACTACAAGTAATGCCCTATGTTAGGGCCTTGTCTGAATCGGTGATGGGAAGTTCTGGAGTTTTAACAAGTTCAGTGTTCAAAATGTTTGGTGGCATCACGACCTACATAGCAATATTCTTCATTGCGTTTTTTATAAACTTTCAACAAGGAGGCGTACATGCTTTTATCAGCCCATTTGTCCCTTTGGAATACAAGCATTCAGTAATGCCCTTTCTAAATCGCGTGCAGGATAGGGTGAGTAGCTGGTTATGGGGAAAATTTTTAAGTTCACTACTGGTCGGTCTCTTTACTCTTTTTGGTCTGGTTACGCTTGGTATACCATATGCATTTATGTTGGCGATACTATCAATATTTTTGAATTTTATCCCATTTGTGGGACCAATCATTGCAGCTGTACCGGCTGTGATTCTGGCGATTTCGTACTCTCCAATGCTTGGGATTACGGTTGCGTTTTACTACTTTTTTGTTAATGGGATACTCGAAAGCTTTGTGTTTGGTCCAATCCTGATGCGGCGTGCAGTGCAAGTCAATCCAGCCTTCCTTATTCTATCTTTAATGAGTGGTGCTTATCTCGGTGGGGTATTAGGAATTATAGTTGCCATTCCGACAGCAGCAATTTTGTACCTGGTGCTGACCGAATACACTACCTGGAGACAAACAAAAAACCCACTAAAAGAAGTGTAATTTTTATAAAAGTTTTATTACACAGTTGAATTGAAAAATAAAACTAGCACTCAAAAGACGCGTGCTAGTTTTTTGTACGTATGGTTTCCTTTATGTCGAAGCGAGGGTTTACTTTTTTGCCTGGATTAAAGATATCATCGGGATCAAAGAGTGCTTCAGTTTGTTTGAAGAGTTCAAGCATTTTTTTAGAAAAAATCTTATGTAGATGCGGGGTGCGTATGATACCGTCATTGTGTTCGCCACAGATATTTCCTTTAAATTTTATTGCGGTTGCATAAAACTTTTCAGCCATTTTTTCTACCAACGCGGGGGTAGTTTTATCGGTAAAATCTAAAAGTGGGTAAAAATGAAAATGACCATTGCCACCATGCCCGTGTACTGCCGCGGTCACGTTAAATTCCTTTAACATTTGCTTGATCTGTACAAAGAACTTTGACAGATTCTCAGGTGGAACTGTCATATCTTCCAAGAAGGCCGCTGGCCGTTTGGTAGTATCTTGGAATTTAGAAAGACTGTAGCTGGCACGGCGAATCTGCCAAAGCATCTCAGCTTCAACGGGATTCTTGATAACTCGAGCTTTCACATTTTTACTGCTAATTTCTTCAGCGATAGTATGTGATCCGTACTTGTTGACAGCTTCCTCGTCGAGCGTAATTAAGAGGGTGAATTCTGGAATGCGCCGTCTGAAACGAACATGATATGTCATGTACATCGAAAGCATCACTTTGTAGTAGTTGGCACCCGAAAGCCGATCTTTGAAAAAACCAGGGTTACGGAGGGCGAGGTCAAAAGAAAGGGCGTCAAACACTTCGATGTTTATAGGGTTATAAGTGAGCGCTTTTACAACACTTTCGGCTGCTTCCTCGAGAGCAAAAATTGGAATGGCAATCAAGGTGGTGTTCTTCTGGATGCGAAGTGCTCGCATCGAAAGATTAGTAATAATACCAATCGTCCCCTGACTCCCAGAAATGAGACGAGTGAGATCGAATGTACCTTCGCCTTTTTTAAACTTTGCGACACCTTGAGGCATCACTGACCAGAGAGGATATCCAGCGCTATTTTTTTTAGTAGTTGGTTTGTTTTTAACAATTTCTTTTTCATTTTTTTTGATGAGCGCAAAAATTTCAGCTGCAATTCGTGCGTGCTCATGATCCTGCTTGGTGAGGTGTTCAAACTCTCGGTAGGTGAGCGGTTTGATAGTGTAGGTATGACCATCATGAAGTACTACATCAAGAGACTCTACCCAGTCAGCACAATGCCCGTAGCGGAGCGAGTCTGAGCCAGCCGCGTTATTGGCGATTGAACCACCGATACTGCAAATATCTTTTGAAGATGGATAGGGAGGGAGATACGCATCATGCGATTTTAGTTTTTTCTCTATATCTCGCCACATTGCTCCTGGTTCACAGGTAAAAGTAATCTTATTTTTTTTCTCAACAAAATCTCCGATAGTGTTGAGATGTGCGCACATATCGATAACAATAGAATCAGTAAGTGAACCGCCACTAAGACCCGTGCCCGCGGCGCGGGGAGTGAGCGAAAGAGAAGTGAATCGTTTTGTTTCTTTTGTGACAACAGTAGTCGCAATCTCCACGTCACGACGGTTCTTAGGCTGTAAGACTACTTGTGGTCTAATACTGAAAATACTTTCGTCAGTGCTGTAGGCATCAAGTAATCGTTTTTCAGTGGAGATACCGCCACGAAAACCAGCTTCTCGGAGGAGTTTTTCAAGTAATAGGTGACCAAGGGGGTTGCGCTTAATAGTAGCGGTCCTTTTTATTTTACTGGCAGTTTTTCGTGTGGCAGCGATGGTAGGTTTAGAAGTAGGTGACTGCCGAGTAAGCTTTTTAGGGGCTACACGCGAGACAGTAGTCTTTTTAGTACTTTTTAATTTCGTGGTCACTGAAGAACGTGGCATTACCTACAGTATACACAATGATATCTGTGTAATTATAATTTGCCCACAGCAATTAAATTAGCTACTTCATGGTATTCTTACCGACATGACGCAAGAAAAAGCACTCGACATTTTAAAAACTGGAGCCAATGTATTTCTTACGGGGGAACCGGGAGCAGGAAAGACATATGTCACCAACCAGTATATTGCTTGGTTAGAAGCTGCTGGTCTGAGTGTAGCGGTAACGGCATCAACCGGTATCGCGGCTACACATATCGGTGGCATGACTATTCATTCATGGAGTGGCTTTGGTATTAAAAGTGAACTAACTCCATATGACCTAGATCAGATTTCGGGACGAGAGCGTCTGGTAACCCGCATTAAAAAAGCTCATGTTTTAGTAATTGATGAAATCTCAATGCTCGATGGAAGAGCGCTCGATATGGTCGATCAGATACTACGAACTGTCCGCCAAACACCACAGGCGTTTGGCGGACTGCAGGTTGTCTGCATTGGTGACTTTTTTCAGTTACCACCAGTTACCCGTCAAGGAGACATCATGGTATATGCGTTTGAAAGTAAGGCGTGGCAAAATATGAAACCGCTTATTTGCTATCTTACTGAGCAGCATCGTCAAGAAGATGAAATGTTGCTTAGTTTGCTCAGTTCAATCCGTCGAAATGAAATAGAGGAAGAACATTACACACTACTCCAAGAGCAAAAAGAAATTGCCTATGAACATATCGAACCAACTCGATTATATACACACAATATAGATGTCGATACGGTAAACAATAAAGAATTGTCTAAACTACCTGGCGCTGCAAAACGATATCTTATGAAAGGGACGGGACGCAAACAGTTGGTCGAAGGACTCGCAAAGAACTGTCTTTCACCAGAGCAACTTATTTTAAAAGAGGATGCGATGGTCATGTGTACAAAGAACAACTTTGAGGTGGGATATGTTAATGGGACACTGGCTCGAGTGATCCGCTTTGATGAGGGATTTCCAATCATTGAGACAACAGATGGGCGAGAAATTCTCATCAAACCGACTTCTTGGGAAATGACAGAAGATGATAAAATCTTGGCATCGATTGAACAGCTTCCGCTTCGTTTAGCCTGGGCAATTACCGTACACAAAAGCCAGGGTATGTCGCTTGATGCAGCTGAAATCGACCTTTCAAAGGCTTTTGTGTTTGGGCAGGGATACGTGGCACTTTCACGAGTTCGCTCACTCGCTGGGATGAAGATTCTTGGTATGCATCCAAACGCGCTCATGGTTGATCCAAAAGTCGTTGCCCAAGATAAATTTTTTCATCAGGAATCAGAGATGGTAGAAGAGGCGTTCATTGCAATGGAAGACACTGAAGTACTCGATATGCATGAGCGGTTTGTAATAGCTAACGGTGGTAAAGTGCCAAAGGATGATGAGGTGGGAGTAGTACGCAGTGCTGGTAACCGAATAAAAATGGAAAGTACGTATGCGGTAACAAAAGAAATGCTACAAAATAAAAGTAGTATTGCGACGATAGCCAAAACGCGTGAACTAACAGAAACCACTGTCTGGACCCATATTGAACGGTTAGCCGAAGATGGTGAAGTGTCACTTGCTGACATCAGGTATCTCGAACCAGATACGATAGATTGGCAAGAAGCACGCCTTGTACTCACTGCCGCCATGGATGAGTATGGAACAGAAAAACTTAAGCCGCTCTATGAGGCGGCAGAAGAACGATACGATTATGTGCTCGTCAGACTAGCACGAATAGAATATTTGCTTGCTTTAAAACATGAGTCTGCGACAGAATAAAAAATATTTTACCATCAAATGGTGGGGTACGAAGATCGTGCGGAAGCAAAGCAGAGTACGCACAGTATCTAAACATTTAAAAATGCATAAAGAGGAAGCACGCGCCTTGGTCCTTGCTCGCCTTAACCATTACAACCAGCATTACGCTCTCTCTTGGAATCGAGTTGCGATTCGTAATCAGCGGCGCCGTTGGGGAAGTTGCACCTCGCTTAAAAATCTTAATTTTAATTATAAGTTACTCTACTTGCCGCCGCATTTGCAAGATTACATTATCGTCCATGAGCTTTGTCATCTCGTCGAATTAAACCATGGTCAACATTTTTGGGATTTAGTAGCAGAACAGATTCCAGACTACCAAGTTCGGGTGGCTGAATTGCGAACTATTGACGCGCTAGGTCATTCGGTGCCTGTATTGCAAAGGGTGCAACAGCAATATCAGGAATATACCACCTGACGTTTGGTGTGGTACCATAGACGCCATGACAAGAATCATCGTGACCATATTTTTGGGAATACTATTCATCCCATTTTTTATTGCTAACTCTACTTTGGCGGAAACAACAACTGAGTCAGTTATTATTACTGATACGCCGACGGTCTTTATTTTTGGTCGTGATGATTGTGGGTTTTGTAAAAAACTTTTTGCTTGGGTGGATGTAGAAGGCATAAAATATGAATATTTAAATATTCTTGAAGATGATCAGGCTCGTATTTGGTACAACCAAATTGCGGAAAAACATGAACTATCGAAAGTGACCCCAATTACCATAATCGGGGAGCAAGTAATTGTTGGGTACAATGCACCAGAAACAACTGGGGAAAATATTAAAAAAGCAATTGTCGCGGCACGTGAAAGTGACATTCGTTCGATCGAAAATCATTTGTCGCGCGCTCCAAAGCAAGTTGTAACGGCAGATGGAGTTTGTACTGAATTTGAATGTAGTTTGGAAGAAGGGTCGAGCTTTGTATTCGATCTCCCGCTGATTGGTATTGTTGACTTACGTTCTTTTTCACTTTTTTCACTTTCTGCAATTCTAGGAGCAATTGATGGTTCCAATCCCTGTGCGATGTGGGTGTTGATTACGTTTTTGGTCATCCTCTCGCAAGCTGGCAGTAGAAAGAAAATGCTGCTTTTAGCTGGCATCTTCGTTTTTGCTGAAGCTATCATGTATAATCTTATTCTTAACGTTTGGTACAAGACATGGGACTTCATTGCTCTTGATCAGTATGTAACTCCGTTTGTAGGTTTTCTGGCTCTTGGCGGAGGTATTTTCTTCTTGTCTCGCTGGCAAAAGAATAAAGATGCACAGTTGGTTTGTGACATCACGGACATCGAATCGCAGTCAAAGACTATTAACAAGTTCAAAGCTATTGTACAACAGCCCATTACTATCGCTTCAATCTTTGCGATTTTAGTCATTGCTTTTTCGGTCAACATCATTGAGTTTGCTTGTTCAATTGGTATTGCGCAGGCGTACACCAAGATTCTTGAGTTAAATATGCTCTCATTCATCGAACGACAATGGTACATCTTGATTTATACCATTGGGTACATGATTGACGACTTGATTGTCTTTGCTTTGGCTATTTGGGGGTACGGAAAGTTGCAGTCGCATGGAGCAAAATATGCGCAACTCTCACTGCTTATCGGTGGGCTACTGATGTTGATTTTGGGCACAATCCTCGTTATCAATCCGTCACTTTTAGTTATTTAATATTTTCAGTATGGATTGGGTCCAAATCATTCAGTGGTCAGTGATACTAATAGTTGCACTCTATGTGCTCATCCGAGGAGCAGATCTTTTTGTTGAAGGGGCAAAACAGATTGGATCAGCATTAGGGATGAATTCTTTTGCTATCGGAGTACTCATTGTCGGTATTGGTACATCACTTCCTGAACTTGCTTCTTCAGTGGCTGGTGTCATAGCCGGATCTCCAGAGATTGCAGTTGCAAACGCTGTTGGTTCAAATATCACTAATATTTTGCTCATTGTCGGCATTCTGGCATTAGTTGGTGGTCCAGTGTTAATAAAAAAAGATTTATTAAAAACAGAGTTGCCGATTTTCTTTATAGCGACAGTGCATTTCACCGCTATCATCTATGATGGTATTGTCGATCGAATTGAAGCCTGGCTACTTTTTGGTACTTTCTGTGCGTACGTCTGGTACCTCTTAACTTCAGAAAAAGAAATTGCTGGTGAGTCATCCGAGAAAAAAGAAAAGGGAAATGTCACTATCAAAATGATAGTACTGATTATATTTGGTATTCTCGCTCTTCTGGTTGGTGCAAAGTTTACTGTCGATATGGCAGTCAATATCGCAACGGCACTGGCAGTACCAATAGGCTTGGTTTCTATTACAGCAATAGCAATTGGGACATCACTACCGGAATTATTTGTTTCGCTTCGAGCAGTGAAATTGAATGAAACTGAACTAGCAATTGGAAATATTTTTGGTTCAAATGCCTTTAATATTTTGATGGTAGTCGGCATGCCTGGACTCATTATGCCACTTACTGCTGGCCCGGTGGTTATGGAGGTTGGTGTGTGGGTGTTCATCGCCGCATCATTAATACTATTCGTAATCGGATTAGCAAGGCAGGTACAGCGCTGGGAGGGAATAGCAATGCTTCTTTTCTTTACGTTCTTTTTGGTGAAATTGATGCACTTTATTTAATCATTGTATTTCAGTAAGTGGCACAAAATTTAGACAATAAAAAATCAGCACCATGGAGTGCTGATTTTATTGATGACTGCTAATCATCAATTGGGTGTGTATCCATGTGGGTGCGCTTGGCGTTTTCTTCAAACCATTTTAACTCCTCATTCCAGCGCTCTTCAGCAAGAGTTTTTGCTAAGTCTTCGTTTATAGCTCGCTGTCTTGCGCCAGCTTTACCCATGGCACTGAGGGCGTTTTTGTCGCCGCTACGTCTCGCTGCTTCAACTTCAGGTGGAACAAACTTTGGCATTTCCTGTCCTTTCATTTTGAATTGACCTATTTTATTAAACCATACTTATACGAAAAAGCAATTAATGTAAGAACTACTCAGTGAATAACTTTTCAACTACTGCCTTCACATCGGTTCCGTCAGCTTTTCCAGCTAGTTCTTTCATCACCGCTCCGACCAGCATACCGAGTTTGTTTTTGTCAGTAATAGCAAGTTTAGCCTTTATAGCTTTCGCGATAGGGAGAATTTCGTCTTGACTCATCAGGACTGGAAGATACTCTTCGAGAATAAGTAATTCAGCTTTTTCTGGTTCCGCTAGTTCGGTGCGCTTAGCAGCTTCGTACTGTTCAATTGAATCTCTTCGTTGTTTGGCAAGACGTTTGATAACGGCTACCACCTCATCGTCTTTTAGAATTTGTTGTGGGGTACGACTGGTGGCCACCAGTTCATTGGTAAATGCAGTGAGCATACTGCGAATAGTGCGCAACCGTACTTCTTCTCTAGCTTTGAGCGCGTCCTTTAGTGACGCTTTAATATCTTCATGCATTGTCATATGTCAGCATTTTATCATGGATTCATGGAGATGGTATGATGAACTGTATATGGAAATCGCACTCATTATACTGATAGCTATGTTACTCCTGGTAAATGTGTTTGTAGTCTACAGGCTCTTTACTCAGAAAAATGACAAAAAAGAAGATCAATCGGTCATGCTTTTACAGCAGCAACTACAAAATCTTTCCCGCACGCTTGATGCTCGCCTTAGTGAGTCTAATCGAACGATGCAAGAAGGTAGTCGAGCCCAGTTCAGAGAAAGTCGAGAACTGATTCAAGAAATAAATCGCGACGTCAATGAGCAGTTACGGAGTGTGGTAAAAGGAGTGACGGAAGTGGGGGAGAGTTCTAAACAAGTATTTCAAGTAGCAGATCAGCTCAAAGAACTGCAAAATATTCTGAAAAATCCTAAACAGCGAGGGATATTAGGAGAATACTATCTAGAGACGGTACTCCAAAATGTACTGCCACCAGAAAGTTTCAAGATGCAATATGCGTTTCAAAATGGAGATATAGTTGATGCGGTGGTGTTCGTAAAAGGGAAGGTAATTCCGATTGACTCAAAATTTTCTTTAGAAAATTACAACCGTTTTGCTACAGCTATTGAAGGGGCGGAAAAGGTGCAATTTGAAAAAACATTTATCAATGACTTAAAATTACGAATCGCTGAGACTGCAAAGTACATTAGACCTTCTGAACGAACGACTGACTTTGCTTTTATGTTTATTCCACATGAAGGTATTTATTATGACTTACTTTCGAATAAGGTAGGAACAGGGGAGGACAATCTCATACAAAGAGCAGCGGGTAAACATAAAGTAATCATTGTCTCACCAACTTCATTTTTGGCATATCTACAGACTGTCTTACAAGGTCTTAAAGCGCTTGAGATTGAAGAGCGGGCACAAGACATCATTAAAAACGTCGAAAAACTCTCTGGGCATCTTATGCAATATGAGTCTTACTACCAAAAAATTGGTAAAACCCTTGAGACGACCGTCAATCACTATAACGCTGGTTATAAGGAATTAAATAAGATAGACAAAGATATTACTCGTATTACCGGAGAGGTGAGAGGGGTTGATGTGCTCACTCTTGATACGCCACACACGGAAGAAGAACGATAGATTTGCCAAGTATTGCAAAATATCCTTATTTCTTGTAGAATAGCGCCCACATATGGCAACAGAAACAAAGAGCTCAGCACCATTTGCAGTTATCGCCACCGGCGGGAAGCAATATGTTGTGCGAGTAGGCGACGTCGTTTTGGTTGAGCTTCTTGGTGATTATAAAGAAGGAGATGCAATCGAGTTTGAAACTGTCCTTATGACTGACGATGGAGCAACTACGAAGATTGGCACACCAACTACCGGAACAAAAGTAAAAGCTACTTACCTTGGTGAGAAAAAAGGTAAGAAACTTACCATCATTCGCTTTAAGGCAAAAAGTAACCGCGACCGAAGACTCGGACACCGTCAGCACTACGCTGAAGTGCGAATCGATACAATCTAGTCAAAAAACTCCCGATGGGAGTTTTTTTACAGAAGTTTTCAATGGAACGTCCTTACTGTTGGTGTCTATTTTTTAGAGCGTTTTTAATGGTTTCGGGATCGGCGTATTCAAGTTCACTACCAGTAGAGAGACCGCGACCAAGATATGATAATTGCACTGAAGTTTCGGCTATCAGTGGTTTTATAATTGACTCGACAAAACGGGCAGTATTTTCGCCATCGGGGTTGACAGAAAACCCGAATATTATCTCACTCAACCCAAGGGGAATTCGAGTTTCAATAGTAGCCTTGAGTGCTCCTGCTCGAAGACGGTTGTTATCGATGGTATTCAAAAGTGGTACCGTGCCACCAAGTACAAAGTATAAACCGTCGTATACGCCAGCCCGCTCAATTGCTTGCACATCTGAGTCACGTTCGACAATCAAAATTCGCTCGTGATCTCGGTTGGGTGAGGCACAGATAGAACAAGTATTACCTGATTTTGTTGCATAAAAACGATGACAACTACCACATTCAACGACGCTCCCTTTTAGGTTGGCAATGAGTTGCGATAATTCAGTTGAATCGTCATTATTCATGGTAAGAATATGAAACGCAAAGCGCTTGGCTTGTCGCGCTCCAACACCAGGAAACTGTTCAAAAAGTTGGATGAGTTTATCGAGGGTATTCATGTCAAAAATCATTACCTGCTCCTGGTGCCGTAGCGTGATGAGTATCGAGATTGAGGAATCTAACGTGCTGACCATCGAAGTAAAGCTCAGCCGATCCGACCGGACCGTTACGGTGTTTTTCAACCATTATTTCGGCGATATTTGGTCTCTCTGATTCCTTTTCTTTATTCACCTTGTCTTCGCGGTGGATGAACATCACGACGTCAGCGTCTTGTTCAATCGAACCAGAATCGCGGAGGTCAGAGAGACGAGGCTTACCGCCCCGCTGTTCTACCGCACGTGAGAGCTGGGAAAGAGCAATAACTGGAATTTCCAATTCTTTAGCAAGAATTTTGAGTGAGCGGGAGATTTCGGTAATTTGTTGCACCATACTATCACTGCCTTTGGTGAGAGTAGGGGACATAAGCTGAAGGTAATCGACAATGAGCATGTCAAGTCCATGCTCATTTTTTAGCCGACGGGCGGCTGAACGCATCTTCACAATGTTCATAGCAGCCTCATCGATAATGTGAATCGGAGCCTTGTGGAGTTTAGTCATCGCTGCTTGTAGTGCTTCGTATTCGTTGTCATTTGAAAGTCTGCCAGTGCGAAGTTTCCATGAATCAACACCAGCTTCTGCTGCGAGCATACGATCGACTAGTTGCTGGTCGCTCATTTCGAGTGAGAAGATACCAACCGAAGCACCATGGAGGAGGGCTGCATTACGGGCGATGTCTAGGGCAAACGTAGTTTTACCCATCGAAGGGCGAGCCGCCAAGATAACAAGGTCTGATTTTTGAAAGCCAGCAAGAATATTATCGAGTGCCGCAAAACCAGACGGAACCCCACGCTTGTCTTGTGGGTTCTCACTTAAGTGTTCAAAGCGCTCCCAGGCTTCCTGGAGGGCACTACCGATTGGACGGAATTTCTGTGCGGAGGGAGCCTGTGTTGCTTGAAAAATTTTCTTTTCTGCTTGATCTAGTGCTTCGTCGACACTTTCCGGGTCAGAGTAACCGATTTCCGCGATATCATCAGCCGCGTGAATCAGGTTACGAAGTGTCGATTTGTTTTGGACCTGCGTCGCATAGTACATGGCGTTACCGGCAGCAGGAACAGTTTCGATGAGTTCAGTGACGTAAGAAGCTCCACCAACTCGTTCGAGTTGGTTCATGTCTTTGAGCTTCGTGACGACAGAGACAGTATCGATGGGATCTCCGCCTGAGAAAATAGAAGAAATCGCTCGGTAAATGTTGCTGTGCTTATCGGCATAAAAACTCTCAGGGTAGACTGTTACCGAAATATCATGCATGACATCAGGTTTGAGGATAATCGCACCAAGAAGCGCCTTCTCAGCGTCTATGTTACACGGGGGTGTGCGTAGTGTTCGATTGTGCTCAGAAGCCATAGTTGTTGCATTCTAACATGAATTCTTGTTTGACTGCTTTTACACAGGGTTGTGGAGGGAGGGGATAGTTCTGATGTAGGATATATGCATATGTACGATTGGTTCTCCAAAACGAAAAATCGGCTACTGTATGTAGGAGTTGTCATCATCGGGCATATTCTCATCATCTAGGCAGGAAAATGGGAATCTGTGCACGTCGCAGAACTCCGTGAACGACTTCCTCAGAATATCGATATTTCATCGTTTATCTGGCCAAATCTTTGGCTTCTATATACATTTTTAGTAGTCGCAACTGGGATTCTATTTATTTTGACTGCAATTCTGAGAGTGTCTACTAAAAAGGACTCAAAATATTAGTGGTGGATTGGAGGTGTTACGGTTATCCTTCATGCCGCAGCACTAGCTAGTCTTACTATGCTTAATAGATAAAAAGCGTCGTCCTTTTTTGGACGACGCTTTGATCACTCTTTGATCACTTTTGGTCCGAGAGCGGTATCCTCAATGAGGTACCCTCTTAGTTTGATAGTGTCGCGTAAGATGTCAGCACGGTCCCAATTTCGAGCTATACGGGCGGCTTCTCGCTCGTCGATGAGCTGTTGTACCTCGTCTGAAAGATCAGAGACGGCAATGACGCCGAGTGAACGCATCCCTTCGTAAGGGTCGTCAGAAAGTCCGATATCGAGTACTTCATCCATTGACATGAGGGTACCGCATTTTACTTTATCATCGAGTTTTTGATCGTTGATCATATCCCAAAGCACCGCAATTGCTCCTGGAGTATCAAGATCATTCACTAAACAGTCATCGAATCGATCAAGATAAGTCTGGTCTGGAGTGGCGGTTTTTTGTTTAAAATCTTCATACACATAGCGTTTAAGACGATATAACGCTTGCTTGGCAGCGGTGAGTGCCTCCCAAGAGAAATTGGCGGGAGTGCGGTAGTGTGCGGTAAGTAGCCAGTAACGGTAATCATCTCCAGAAAAACCCTTATCACGAAGATGTCGAACGGTAATGGTATTTCCTAGTGATTTTGAAATTTTGGTGTTATCAATAGTGATAAACGCGTTGTGTATCCAATACTTAACAAATTGCTTGCCAGTGACTGCTTCGCTTTGGGCTATCTCGGCATTGTGATGTGTCGCGCTTAAATCTTCTCCACCGGTGTGAATGTCGATTTGTTTCCCGAGGGTGTCCATTGCCATGGTTGAACATTCAATATGCCAACCAGGAAATCCTTTTCCCCAACGGCTATCCCAGCCAAGACTACTTTTTTTCCAGACTGCAAAATCAGCGGGATGTCTTTTCTCGGTATTAATTTCTACCCGTGCGCCACTTTTAAGTTTGTGTATGTCAATTTTTCCAAGCCGGCCATAGGTAGGGAACTTTGTTATATCAAAGTAAAGTCCATCGCTGGTTTCGTAGGTAAAGCCTTTTTCATCGAGCGCTTTAATAAGCGCAATCTGTTTTTTGATGTAATCGCTCGCTCTTGCCCAAGTAGTGGGGGGGATAATTCGTAGTTCTTCGAAATCAGTTTTAAAGGCTTTTATGTATCGGTCTGAAAGTTGTCGCATAGCGTCAAGTGTAAAAGGTAGTTCTTCACGCTTCAGTCCTTTCATCATTTTGTCTTCACCAGCATCAGCATCGTCTGAGAGATGTCCAAAGTCAGTAAAATTTATCGTATGTGCAACTAAGTAGCCATTCCGAAGTAAAACTCTCTTGATAATATCTGCAGTCAGAAATGAACGGAGGTTTCCAATATGGACATAATCATACACAGTCGGGCCACAGCTGTACATTTTCACTGACTTCTCATCGAGTGGTGTAAACAATTCTACTTTCCCAGATTCAGTATTATGAAATTTGATGTCTCGCATATGGACAGGCGTTTTGCGACTAAATAATCGAGTAAACATTAGATGTAGTGTACCAAAAAAGTGCTCTCACCAACAGCAATTTTGGTGTCTGGTCACTTTATGAGATAATAGTGCCAATGTCACAACTTTCATCTTCACTACAATCACCAAAAAACCATCGCCAAAAAAGTTCGCGTCGCTGGCTAGGATTTTTTCTAGCGTTTGTCTTTGCGTTCGGATCATTTGTATCAGGATTGGAGATAGGTCAAGGTTTTTTTACCAAGCCTGATATCACTGTCCAGACTGCAAGTATTTTTTCTATTTTTAATCCTTCCCAAGCTGATGCTGGCGATGTACGCCAAGCAGATTTGACTGAGTTTTGGCGGGTGTGGGGATTACTGGAAGAGAAATTTGCGATTGCGAGCACAACGAGTGCGCTCACTGATGAAGATCGTGTCCGTGGAGCAATAGCTGGTTTGGTAAAGTCATACGGCGATCCATACACTATTTATATGCCTCCAGAAGACGCTTTGAAATTCGATCAAAACATTGCTGGTAATTTCAGTGGTGTTGGAATGGAAGTAGGGTTGCGCGACAACCTTATCACCGTTATTGCTCCACTTCCCGAAACACCAGCAGAACGAGCGGGAGTAATCGCCGGAGACGTGGTCGTCAAAATCGATGAACGTACCACCGAAAGTATGAGTATTGATGAGGCAGTGAGTCTGATACGTGGCGAAAAAGGAACAGTTGTCACTCTCCAGATATATCGCGCCGGTGAAGCTGAATTTTTGACTATTCCGATTACCAGAGACACGATTGAAATTCCGACGGTCAAACAAGAAATCACTGGTGACACATTTCTTATCGCTATTTACAGCTTCAATGCGGTGGCTGAAGTACAAGTAAAAACTGCGCTTGACGAATACCTAAAAAGTGGCGCCTCGACTCTCATTATTGATGTTAGAGGAAATCCGGGTGGATATCTACAAAGTGCAGTAGCAATTGCTGGGTACTTTTTACCAGCTGGTAAGGTGGTAGTTAAAGAAGAGTTCAATGACGCTACTCAAAATTTGCTATTTCGTAGTCGTGGTCAACTTATGCGTGAATTTAATCCCAAAAATCTCGTTATTTTAGTCGATAATGGCTCAGCATCAGCATCGGAGATATTAGCTGGGGCACTAAAAGACCATGGGGTCGCTACTGTCATTGGAAGTCAAACCTTTGGTAAGGGTTCGGTGCAAGAGCTAGTAAAACTCGATGACGGAGGGTCACTTAAAGTGACTGTTGCTCGCTGGCTGACGCCTAACGGCACTTCAATTTCAGATGGTGGTCTAACACCAGATGTTATCATCGGTCGCACGATAACTGATCGACAAGCTGATCTCGACCCACAAAAAGACGCAGCAATACGTTTTTTAAACGGTGAAGTAGTTAAAAGTGAGGTCGTCATCACTGAGACAGCAGAATAAAGGCTGGGGTGGAGAAGTGAGACTGTTTTTGTTATGATTATGGCGTCTTACATGAGTGGACATGCAGTTTATGGGATTTAATCTAAAGGTATGAAAGTAATTCTTTTGCAAGATGTGGCTAAAATCGGGAGACGATTCAGTGTTACAGAGGTTCCAGATGGCTATGCCCTTAATCAGCTCATTCCAAAAAAATTGGCTGAACCAGCCACTCCAATTAATTTGAAACGAATCGAGCGACGGCAAGCGTCAATTGTAGCTTCAAAAGAAGCGAGCGAATCACTCTTTGAGGCAGCGGTAAAAGCACTTGATGAGAAAGGAATTATTATATCTGTAGAAGCGAATGAGCAGGGACATTTATTTAAAGCAATTCGTGAAGCTGATATTGTCGCTGCAGCTTCTACTGCAGGAGTGATAATCGACCAAAACATACTACAGATACTTACACCGATAAAAGCAGTCGGTGAGCACGAGGTGCAGTTAACTGGTGGAAAGAAGAATCATTTATTCACGGTGACTGTTGTAAAGAAGTAACATAATTTTATGAACGAGCTAACACAAAAGTTAAAACCACTGCTGATTTTATTTGCTGTCTGTGCAGCTTTGATTGGGGCAGTAGTCTGGTTGATGAATGGTGGGTTAACAGAAAAAGCTGAACTGACGCTTTCTGATGATGGTACGCTTCCAGCGCCACTCACCCCTGAAGCGCTGAAGGCGTACGATGTAAAAATAACTAATGATATGAATCCAATCGCAGTACTGAATACAAACATGGGGACAATTGAAATTGAACTCTTTGAAGACTTAATGCCGATCACCGCGGGTAACTTTAAAAAGCTTGCGCAGGAAAGATTTTATGACGGAACAAAATTTCACCGCGTTATTGATGGATTTATGATCCAAGGAGGTGATCCAATTACCAAGACTTCTGAGGTGTTACGGTATGGCACTGGTGGACCAGAATACTCAATCCCTGACGAGCATATTAAGAATGATCTCCTTACTAATGTACGGGGTACCATTTCGATGGCAAATAGTGGTCCTAATTCTGGGGGGAGTCAGTTTTTCATCAATCTAGTTGATAATAAAAATCTTGACTTTGATAAAGCACCGCTTACTTCAAAGCATCCAGTATTTGGAAGAGTAATTTCTGGAATGGAAGTGGTAGATGCGATTGCTAAAGTCGACACAAATCAAGTTAGTCTCCCACTGAGTGATGTAGTGGTCAATTCAGTCGAGATACGAACAAAATAAAAGACAATAAAAAACCGGTCGCGCAAGCGACCGGTTTTTGTTTGAGAATTATGCTACTTGAAGCACATCTACTGCTTTCTTGGTGATTGTCTTTCCGTTGAAGCAAGTCTTGCGAACATTACGGAATGAAACAACTCCTTCAGTCACTGCAAAAAGCGTATGGTCTTTACCAACTTTTACACCCTTACCAGCTTCAATTTTGGTGCCTCGCTGGCGGATGATAATTTCACCAACCTTTACCGCTTGGCCGTCAGTTCGCTTCACGCCGAGATATTTTGGCTGTGAGTCTTTCAGGTTTTTTGCGGTACCTGCCGCTTTTTTGGTTGACATACGATTACTGTATAATGGTTACAATTTAACTGGCAGAGTATACGATATATGTTCGAAAAATTCAAGTCTCTATTAGCAGACGATACCATTTTTATGGCTATTTTACTGGTTTTAGTAGCAGTTGTCTCTTTTGGTCTAGGAAGACAGTCAGCAACAACTCCAGTACCTATCTTGCCAAACGACACCGCCAATCAGCTTGAGCTTGGGTCGGGAGTAATTCTCACACAAGTGCCACTGCAAACAGCCGTGGTTCCGTCCACTAGTCCTGAGACGGTTACTAGTATTGTTGCCTCTCGATCTGGCACTAAATATCATTTACTAAGCTGTCCTGGCGCAGTACAAATAAAAGAGGAAAATAAAATATATTTTACCTCAATTGAGGCAGCAAAAGCAGCTGGGTACTTACCAGCTAGCAATTGTCCAGATCTACAGTGAGTTTGTGTTAATATTATGTAAATAATATTCGCAATATAAAAAATTACTATGTTAGTTGTTGATGGAGAATTTTCTGGTTTACAGTATGAAACACATTCTATTGTGTCGCTGGGGGCACTCGATTTAGAGAATCCAACCAACCAGTTTTATGCTGAGTGCCGCGTCTTTGATGGTGCACACATAGACCCAGAGGCTTTGGCGGTGAATGGTTTTACTGAAGCGGAAGTGACTGATGTGAATAAAATGACTGAGGCAGAATTAATTCGAAATTTTATCGGTTGGAGTGAGTCAATCACAGACCGTACTTTAGCAGGGCAGAATGTATCAGCTGACCGCGATATGTTAAAAGCGGCAACGTACCGAGCTAATTTTGAATGGAATTTTGCTTATCGAAGTATTGACACTCACTCACTGTGCTGGATGCATATGGTCAAGGCTGGTTTGGTACCTCCGGTTGATGTCGTGCACCACCGGAGTGCACTTAATCTTGATGCCGTATTAAATTACTGTGGAATCCCCGATGAACCAGAACCCCACAATGCGCTGACTGGAGCAAAATCTCATGCTGAAGTGATTTCTCGATTACTGTATGATAGGAAATTACTTCCAGAATTTGAGCAGTTCGATATACCGTGGTTAGGCTGAGACACTTTGTGTACTACCAAAATCTCTCCGCCAGGCAGATGATACAATGTGACTATGTTTGGTAAAAATAAAAAACAGAATGAATCTGCAAAGAAAGAAAAGACCAGCCGGGTTGTCAGTGAGTTACTTGATCCGGGAGCAATTGATGGTGATGCGGTACAGTCATGGCGCGTCTTTCGCATTATGGCGGAGTTTGTGCAAGGATTTGAACTATTGCGAGAACATGGACTAGCCGCTACCTTTTGGGGAAGTGCACGGATAACTCCTGATGATCCGTACTACAAAGATGCTGAAGAATTGGCTGCACGATTAGCAAAAAAAGGTTTTTCTATTATCTCTGGTGGTGGTCCTGGTATTATGGAAGCTTCTAATGTCGGTGCGTTCAAAGTCGGAGGTAAATCAGTTGGTCTAAATATTCAGTTACCGTTTGAACAAAAACTTAATCCCTACACGACCCAATCGCTTAATTTTGATTTCTTTTTTTCACGCAAGGTGATGCTCACGTTTGCTTCAGAAGCGTATGTCTACTTTCCTGGTGGGTTTGGTACGTTGGATGAATTCTTTGAGATTGTTACGCTTATTCAGACAAAAAAGATTGAACCGCTCCCAGTTCTTCTTTACGGGAAAGAGTACTGGGACCCGTTGGTTCACTTTTTTGAAGAAGATTTATTGCGAAAACACAAAACCATCAGCCCTCAAGATCTTGAAATTTTCCAGGTCGTCGACAGTGTCGATGAGGCGTACGCGTACATCTTAAAAGAAACTAAAAAGATTAAGAGCATTAGACAGATATAACGTAAATTTCGTATGTACTTTTCCTACTTCGATGTAGATTCACTTAATGAGAAAGTAATAGCAGCTGGTGTTAAGAAACTTTCCGCGTACCATGCAAAAGTCCAGACAGTTATCAAAATGAATGACAATACACAGTCTGAATTTTCACTGGTTCATGCGCAAGATCCTGCTCTACATGATACTATCGATGCGCTCAAAAAACAGTTTTCAGGAATTAAACACCTCGTACTTATCGGAATCGGAGGATCTAATCTTGGCACCGAAGCAGTTCACTCTGTACTTGATACGGGAGCGGTAACGTTGCATTCGCTTGACACCGTATCTGCTCATGATATCGAGCAGTTGCTACAGGCTCTACAGGGGGTAAAATCAGTAAAGAAAATAGCGGTCTGCGTGATCAGTAAATCAGGCAATACAGCTGAGACGCTGGTTAATGCTAACGTACTTTTTACAGCCCTTGAAAGTAGGTTTACGGCAGCTTTGTACCGTCAAGTAGTGTTTATTGGCGACCCTGGCACAGAGTTAATGAAGGTCGGTGCACGATTAGGCGCGACTGTAGTAACAATGCCAAAGATAGTTGGTGGTCGCTACTCTGTTGCGACTGAGGTGGGGTTAGTACCAATGGCGCTTCTTGGTCACGATACGGATACCTATATTGCTGGGATTCTTGATGCCACTAAAGAGGAATTTGAATCAGTGGTGGCAGAAAATGCAGTCCGACTACGACACTACATGAGTAAGAATTTTAGGCACTATAATTTTTTTGCATTTGAGCCAAGACTCTACAAGCTTGGTGCTTGGTACCGGCAGCTGTTTGCTGAAAGTATTGGCAAGGAAACAGATCGGGCTGGAAAAAAAGTAACTAAAGGGTTTCTTCCAACTATTGCAACGCCAGTTGAACTACATTCGGTCGGACAGTTATATTTAAGTGGGTTTGCAGGGGTTTACACTGACTTTGTGACATTTGATGATGACACGATTGACTATTCGGTTTCTAAGAAAGGAGTAGGGAAGCAATATGGTAGATTTACGACACAAGAAGTCGCCACGGCAATTTATGGTGGTGTAATGGCGGCGTATCAAGAACGTCAATTACCATACCGATCGACAATTTTTGACGAAAATCTTGCCTATTCAATCGGTCTCTTTATGGGAATGCGTATGCTTGAAACAATGTATGTTGCAGAACTTATGAATCTCAACGCCTTTGATCAACCGAATGTTGAACTCTACAAAATCAAAACCCGTGAAATTCTTGGTCTCTAGCAAATATGTCTGAGTATCGAAATATTGCCATCGTCAATGACCGGGATGAAATCATCGGATCAGCGCCACTCCTTGAGGCAATAGAAAAAGGGTTATTGCGACGTAGCTGCCGAGTCTGCGTTTTCAATCAGGCTGGTGAAGTCTTAATTCAACGACGAAGTAAAAATGTCTTCCTTCCATTGCTGAACGATTTTTCTGTCGCTGGACACGTCGATGAAGGTGAAACTTACGAAGCAGCGGCAGTACGGGAGTTGATAGAAGAACTAAATATTCGGGATCTTCCGATTACTACAGTATCCACTTCCTTTAGATCACACGATTTTTTTAGTTCACTATATAAAGTCATTCTCCCTGGAGGATACCCATTAATTATAAATACTGAAGAAATTGATTCAATTGCCTGGTATGTTCCCAGTGAGATTGACTCGTCACTTGGCGCAAATCCAGAATTATTTACTCCAGAATTTATTCGGACGTGGCAGCTATTTCGTGATAAAATTGTCGGTACATGACATATATTCTATTTGATATTGGCGGCACTAAGACCCGAGTGGCAGTAAGTGAAGATTTAGAATCGATTATTGCCTCTGAGTCCTTCAATACCCCCATACTCTTTCATGATGGAATTAAAAAAATTATTGCCACGATAAAAAAATTGACCAAAAAGACACCAATTGCAATGGCTGGTGGCATTCGTGGCCCACTTTTAGAAGATAAAAGTGGAATACAAAATGACGCCGTACTAAACAACTGGATAAACAAATCAGTCGTCGCAGCACTCCAAGAGCACTTTTCTATTCCGGTGTATCTCGAAAATGACACGGCTGTAGCTGGACTAGGTGAAGCTATCTATGGAGCAGGGAAAGGACTTGAGATTATTGCTTATCATTCAATTAGTACGGGAGTTGGCGGGGTGAAAATTGTGAACGGTGCAGTAGATCTTGCAAGTGTCGGCTTTGAACCAGGTCACCAGATTGTCGACATCGATCGTACCATTCTAGGTGATGACATTTCACCGACTCTGGAAAATCTTGTTTCCGGTACAGCAGTTAAGAATCGTTTTGGCGTTGAACCGTATGAGATACCACAAACTGATGTGGTCTGGGATGAACTAGCAGAATACCTCGCGCAAGGACTACGAAATACCATTCTCTATTGGTCGCCAGACGCTATCATTCTGGGTGGATCCATGATTCTTGGAGACCCCCGAATTTCAATTGATACAATCAGGAAATATACCGTTGCAGCCCTCAATGGATTTGTTCCCGCTCCATTCATTACCACGGCAAAAATGGGTGACGAGGCTGGCCTCTATGGAGCAATGGCTATTTTAAAGCAGTATCAATAAGCGTATACTGGACAAAGATTTTATACACTAATAATGTACGGTATGAATATTATCTTATTTTTGTTACTCACTATTGGAATACTGGTAATCTTTTTACGAGAGGTGAAGCAGTACGAGCGAGGGGTAGTGCTCACGATGGGAAAACTGACCAGTATTCGCGAGCCTGGCTGGAGTATTATTGTTCCAGTTTTTCAAACCATGGAAAAAGTTGACCTTCGAGTCAAAGCAGTCGATGTACCTGATCAAAAAGTTATCACTCGTGATAATGTTTCAGCCAGCATTAATGCCGTCATCTACTATAAAGTATCCGATGCAGCAAAAGCAGTATTAGAGGTGGAAGATTTTCGCTACGCAGTATCGCAACTAGCACAAACAACCATGCGAAATATTGTCGGTGGCGCAGAACTTGATGAAGTGCTGTCGCAGCGTGATAAACTGTCTGAACAAATTAGAACAGTGATAGACCTAGAAACCGACCAGTGGGGGATAAAAGTTGACAATGTAGAGCTTAAAGATTTTTTCCTCCCCGAAGAAATGGAGCGAACAATCGCCAAGCAAGCAGAAGCTGAGCGTGAACGACGGGCAGTTATTATCAAAGCGGAAGGGGAAGTGGCAGCTGCTGAAAATATTTCAAAAGCAGCGATGATGCTCTCGGCAGCGCCCGGAGCGCTCCACTTGCGCACGCTTCAGACACTCAATGACCTTTCCTCCGATCAATCAAATACCGTTGTTTTTGCTACTCCTATTGAAGTGCTTCGAGCGTTTGAAGGAGCAAAAGAGTGGTTAGATGCAGGCAGCAAAAAGAGTGAATAGGTACAGATAATTGGGCACAAATTAGGTAGACTTCGCGGTATAACTTGACTTATACTGTAAAATGTTGTAAAATATTTAAAATCCGCAAGTTGTGATATAGTTGTGCGGTTATCGGTGTCGCAGCGGTGTATTGATTCTAGGAATCTCCACTAATACGACTCTTGTCTCACCGATATTTACGAGATAAGACCTTTGGCTTATTTTATCGACTGTGATTCTCTCGCTGCTCATGGCTGCTACCGCTTCGACTGTTGAGGTGCAGGAGGCAGCGTACGGACACATTGCAAGTCAGAACGATGCAGGGATAGTGACAGAAGTGGCTAAAATTTCTGACATTATGAGCACTGAAGCTATTGTGCGATCATATTTTGCGGACATTCCCGTTATGATTGATGTAGCTCGGTGTGAATCTGCTTTTCGTCACACTACGACTGATGGTTCGATCCTACTCGGTCGAATTGATCCTGCTGATACGGGAGTAATGCAAATCAACAAGCGTTACCACCAGAAATCAGCTACTGCAATGCAGATAAATCTCGATGACGTCTACGGTAATATGGAATATGCTCGGTATCTCTATGAGACACAGGGCACCAGACCATGGAGTGCATCAATGCCATGTTGGGGAAACTCCCTAGCGGCAAACTACTAAACAAAAGACCGACCCCTAGCAGGGCCGGTCTTTTGTTTTTCAAAATAACATATACTATTACAATATGCAGTATTGGTTGATGAAAAGTGAACCTAATGAGTTTTCCATTGATGATTTGCTAACAAAGAAACGTTCATTGTGGGATGGAATTCGTAATTATCAGGTGCGCAATATGCTCCGCGATCAGGTGCGGGTTGGTGATCAAGCATTTTTTTATCACTCAAACACAGGGAAAGAGACTGGTATTGTCGGTCTCATGGAGATAGTGAGAGAAGCGTATCCAGATCCGACACAGTTTGACGCTACAAGTAACTATTTCGATCCAAAATCCAATCCTTCTATGACGCGTTGGTTTGCTGTTGATGTGAAATTTATTAAAAAATTCAATCGGCCAGTGCTACTTTCTGAATTGCGGAATGAGAAAAAACTTTCTAGAATGGCACTCCTTAAGAAAGGTAACCGGTTATCGGTAACAAAGCTCTCGAAGAATGAATTTTTGTTTATACTGCGTCTTGCTGAAAATAAATTATATAGAGTATGAAAATTGGTTTTTTTGACTCTGGTTTGGGAGGTCTCACCATTTTAAAAGCAGTGACAAAAAAACTTCCACAATACGACTATGTTTTTTATGGTGATACTGCACATCTGCCATATGGTGATAGAGAGGAGGAGGAGATATATGAGCTTACTAAAATTGGAATGCGGTATCTTTTTGAAAAAGGAGCAGTGCTTTCGATTATTGCTTGTAACACTGCATCAGCACAAACTGCACGAAGGTTACAACAAGAATTTTTGCCAGTGGAATATCCCAATCGAAAAATTCTTGGAATTATTGTGCCAACCATTGAAATTTTAAAATTTGATGTACTGACAAATGTTGTACTCATCGGAACTACGCGTACCGTCAATTCGGGAAAGTACCAATTGGAGCTTAATCATAAAGGAAATGGTAACACGATACTGACACAGATTGCTATTCCAGAACTAGTACCGTTGATTGAGCGAAATGAACTAGCTGATGCAGCTACTATCGCAATACAAACTATAGAGACCAAAGCAGGGGAGAGTACAGTGGTTGTTTTGGGTTGTACTCACTACACGCAGATTAAGCATCAACTTAGGGCACACTTTAAAGAAGACAAAAAAATAATTTCACAAGATGAAATTATCCCAAATAAATTAAATGAGTATTTGACTCGACATCAAGAAATATCTTCGCAACTGATTCACAGGGGAGAGCGTCATATACATCTGACGAAGCATCGACCAGACTACGATCGTATTATGGTGCAATTATTAGGAGGGGCACACACCAGGTAGAATACTTTTGTTTGGTGATAAGTATGTCGCACAATATATCTTTTGCGACATACACATGCATATTCCACTCAGTTCTTTCAATTTCTACACACACTGTGAATCTGTGTCAGGAAGTGGTATTTAATAGACGGTTTGAGCATATATCATTTTCTATATAGCCTGCTCTCACGTTTATTTCAAGTATTTACTTACTGGGTTCATGTTGCCATATGGCATCGTCTTCGTTTAGTAAAAGCTACTTGTTCATGTAGTGACTATAGATATTTATTTTCAGTGTGCTTGATTAAAAGGCTTCATTTTATTAGGCTCTAGGATCAATTATAAGGCGTTTTAGCTTGTCTAGAGGTATGTGATATCATCTCGCTTTGTACATCAAGGTGAGCTTATTTGTGTGGGGTAACTTCCTTATCAGTAATTAATCGTTTGTATGAAAAACAAGGCAATGTGCAAATGTATGAAATAAAACATCTTATACATACATAAATGTTTTTCACCGCATTAACATGATACGAATTTCAATTTATGTAAGTATAATTATTCCTTCTGTAAAAACATCTCCGATGTGTTGGTCGCTTTCAAGTCTACTTGAGAGCAAATGTCGTATCGTAAGTGATGTTATCCCCGCTCTCTCACCATAGACACCTGACATATATTGTGCGACATTCACATTTGTGGGCAGAATATTTATTCTGCCAGTTGCGGCAAATCTATGCAGGTTGATACAAGGTTGTGACGAGGGATTCAAAGTAAAAAGATAAAGTGCCTGGATTATAAAAAACACTGCCCAGAAGCCCGCGCATACGCGCGGGCTTCCATTCGGGTAAGTTCCTACGATGCAGTGCATCGCAAGTCTATTCTATATCCTATCCACATAGTTATCCACAAAAAATCAGCATTTATCCACAGTTTAGCGTGGTGGTAGATAAAGCATTGGGTCAATATATGCGTCGCTAGCTGCTACTGGTGTGGTTGCGGCACCACAACTGGTGACGCTTTTTATTTCACTAAACTTTCTCACACTTACTCCGTCCTTGGCATATACAGTGAAGTGAAGGTGTGGACCAGTGGAGTAACCAGTGCTTCCACTGTAGCCGATTATCTCTCCAGTGGTGACTTTTTGTCCCGGAGTAACTGCAATAACGTCTTGATGTGCGTACAATGTGGAAAGTCCATTAGCATGGTCTATGAGAGTCCACTTACCCCACGAATAACAACCAGGTACAGCATCAGTGTTGCCAGTAGCCCTAACGGTTCCAGTAAGTGGTGCATAGATTGGTGTCCCACGTGGTGTGCCAAGGTCAATTCCTGGGTGGTACGCACGACCGCCGTACACACTGGCGTTACGCGCGGCGAATTCAGTTCCACCAAAAAGCTGCGTGATGACAATATTCTTAAGTGGCCAGTCAAAGATTCGAGTGCCAGGAGTTGGTATAGTGTTGGGGTCGAGGATGAATTGCAATTTTGACTCAAAGTCTCGCATCTCTTTTATTATTTGATCTTTCGCTGCTTCCTTACTAGCAAGTAATTGTTGATAGTTTTTTTCTTCGTTTTTGGTAACTTCGAGTAGTTTTGAACGCTCTTGTTTATTGTTTGTAAGTACGGAGTTTTGGTCCAAATACTGATTTTTCAGAGAACTCAATTCTGTTCGTTTACCTTGGCTTTCATTGCGTTGCTCTTCCAGAAGCGTTTTAAAAGAGCTTAATGTTGCGACCTTTTCACCTAGTACCTTTTGCACACTTTCATGTGCTTCAAAGGTATTCCAAAATTCCGAAAGTTTTACGTTACTGAGGAGTACCTCTATGAGGGTATCACTACCAGCCATGTATTCGGCACGAATAATTTCGCCTACTGCCGCTTCTGCAGCGGCAATGTCTTTCTCGGTGCGCGATATTTCGAGGATTAGTTTGTTAATTTCTAAATCAGTTGAAGTAATCAAATTTTCTGTTTTCGAGATTTCGGCGTTGACCTTTTTGCGCTCTAACTCAAGCTGGTTAATTGCTACTTGTAGGGTTTTCTTTTCAGCTCCTACCTCCTTTAATTGTGATTCGAATTTAGCTATTTCTGCTTCAATCTCCGTGAGTCTATTACTTCGAGTATTTATTTCAGTTTTAAGTCGTTCAATTTCAGATTCAGCAAAAACGGTCGGTATCGTTACCAAAAGAAACTGCGGGAGAATTATTCCCAAAAAAAAGACCACGAACAAGCGAATACGCATTATCCAATTATTTTATCACAAGCAGTCAGAATGCGGGAGATGGTTTCATCTTTTCCTAGGATAAAAGCAATACTAAAAGGGTCAGGTGAGCGTTCGACACCAGAAAGTGCTACGCGCAGTGGCCAGAGGACTTCACCCTTTCCAGTTTCTTCAGCGTAAGACCAGAGCGCTTTCTTTATGGAATCTGGGGATGAAAAGTCAGCTTTCTCAAGAAGCTTTACAAGTTGCTTCAAGCGAGGTACGGCAGCCGCTACCGTGTCATCATTTTTCCATTTAAGTAAATCTGTTTTGTACGATTGTATGGTAAACGCAAAGTCGTATTCCCTTGCATTTGCGGCATCTCTGATAGCAATTTTATTTTGGATCCGTTCAAATATAACAGGAACGAGTTTAAGTAGGCGCTCATCTGAATATTGCGGTAGGGCAAAAATTGTCTCTGGTAGTGCTTCTTTCAGGTAGGTGTATTTGAAATCAAGAGGTTGCTTTATCAAGTATTCCCTGTTCATCCAGCAAAGCTTTTCTTCATTAAAGGCACCACCAGAGCGTTGAATTTTATCTAGACTAAATTTTTCAATGAGTGTATGGTCTGAGTCATTGCTCCCAAAGATTTCTTCGTTTCCACCTGGGTTCCAACCTATCAGCGCAAGGAAGTTGCGCATCGCTTCGGGGAGGTAGCCATCTTTTGCATAATCCATAAGATCTTTTGCGCCATCACGTTTGCTGAGCTTTTTCTTACCATCTGGACCCATAATGGGTGGTAATGTTGCAAATACTGGGTACGCTATTTCTAGCGCATCATAAATACTTAAGAATTTCGGAGTACTGGAAATAAATTCCTCACCACGCATAACGTGAGTTACACCCATCTCTAGATCATCAATAATGTGTGCAAAGTTGTATGTTGGATACCCGTCGGCTTTGATAAGAATAATGTCATCAAGCATCTCTTCGCCAGCGGTCAATGTGCCTCGAACTGCATCTTGCCACTCATATCGTTTTATTTCTGGTACTTTAAGACGAAGTGGTTTGGTGCCATCCCAGGTATCAAATGTCTTTGGACGGTGATTTCGAAAAAGGAATGGTCGTTTTTCTGTTTCAGCTTTAACCCGGAATACTTCCACTTCTTCTTCGGTGTAAGGATCTGGATACGCCAAACCTTTAGCAACAAGTTTCAATGCGTATTTTTTATATGATTCAAGACGTAATGACTGAATACATGAGCCGAATGGTCCTGGCTTGTCTGGACCATAGTCCCACTCGGTGCCAAGCCATTGTAGTGAGTCTTGAATATGCTGAATAGCCCCCTTCACTTCCCTACTTTTGTCGGTGTCCTCGATGCGAAGAATGAAAGTACCATTGTATTTACGAGCAAAAAGATACGCGTAGAGAGCGGTGCGGGCTCCACCGATGTGCATATATCCAGTTGGTGACGGTGCAAAACGCGTCACTACTTTTGTGTGATTCTTATGAGGCATGTTCAATTCCAATGGAAACAAGAATGTTTGCTAGCTTACTTTCAGCTCCTTCAATATACATACTTTTAGCTGCTTTTGACATTGACTGGTAACGATTTTGGTCGTTCAAAATAGACTGAATTTCCTGTGCGAGAAGGTTAGTCGTGAGGTTGTGTTCCTCAATCACGCTAGCTGCACCACTTCTTGCATACGCGTAGGCATTAGTACGTTGGTCTCGGCTGATGTCTTCTGGTATAGGAACGACGATAGCTGGCTTGCCATGGTAGGCAATTTCAAAAAGCGTCGTACTGCCAGCGCGAGTAATAATGAGTGAAGCGGCGGTCATTAGTGTATTAACAAGTGGAGCACTAATGTTTCCTTCGATATAGTAACTTTCTCTAAGTGGCGAGTCACCAAGTAGCCCTTGCGCCGATAAACGAACTTCATCAAGAGTATTGGCACCGGTTTGATGGAAAATACGATACATTGGAAGCAATTTTGAGAGCGCCTGTAGAACAGCATCATTGATGCGGGAGGCGCCGGATGACCCTCCGGTGACGTAAATAAGTGGTTTATCATTAGGTATACCAAGAGCTGTGAAAGGATCTTCTGATGCCTCTTTTATCTCTGGGCGCAGCGGTATACCAGTGAGTGCGGTTTTTTGGGCTGGAAAAAACTTTGCTGCATCGTCATATGAGATGGCGATATACCGCGCTTGTTTTGTAGCTAGTTTATTAGCTTTTCCTGGTACCGCATCAGACTCGTGAATCACTACTGGAATAGCTAAAAAACGGGCTGCAAGTAGGATTGGGACACTGGTATAACCACCCTTACTAAAAATTACGTCTGGGTAGATGATGTAGAGTTTCCAGATGGCGATAAAGATACCAAAAAAATTACGAAATATATCAATAAAATTTTGAATAGAAAAATAATTTCGTAACTTACCAGCTGGACAGTACACAAATGTGATTCCGTATTTAGTAAGGGAATCCTTATCATATCGGGATGGTCCAAAATAATATAATTCAGGCTTGTATTCTGATTTGTTCAACTCATCAGCAACCGCGATCAGCGGATAGAAGTGACCGCCAGTACCACCTCCAACAAATCCAATTTTCATACGTCTTTAGTGTATCATGCCACCTTTCTAAAAGTTCGATATTTCGACACATTAAGTACAATACCGAGTGACGCCAAAGTTGCCATGAGTGCAGTACCACCGTGACTAACAAATGGTAATGGTAATCCAGAAAGGGGTGCGACACCAATCATTGCTCCGATATTCAAAAAGGCTTGGGCAATAATCATAGTCATGAGCCCAATAACTAAAAGGGTTCCAAAGATGTCAGTAGATTCAGTTGCGGTTTTGTACCCACGTAGCGTCAAAAATACGAACGCTAAAATAATAAGTATTGTACCAATAAAACCGAACTCCTCAGCGTACACGGCAAAAACTGAATCTCCGATCGGTTCAGGGAGATACTCAAATTTTTGAATACTTTGACCAAAACCACGACCAGTAATACCACCTGAGCCTACAGCAATTAATGATTGCTGTAGCTGGTATCCACTGCCGAGGAGGTCAGAATCTGGGTGAAGGAAGTTAGTAAAACGGTCCATGATATATGGTCTAGTAAAAGCGATAACTACGAGTAGCACAACACCGCTAAGGAGTAAAAGCAGAATGTGCCGCCAAGGAGCACCTGCTGCAAGGTACATTGCCATCCCCGAAAAAGCGATAATCATAAAGGTGTCAGTGTCTGGTTGCGCGAGCATGATTATACCGACTAGACCAGTAATTGCGACAAACGGGAGTAGTCCATAACGCCAGTGTTCAATCTTGTCATGTACACCAGAGAGCCAGGTGGCAAGATAAATAACAAAGCCGAGCTTAAGAAATTCTGATGGTTGAATTGTGACAATTCCAAGATCCAACCACCGCGTTGCTCCAGCGTGAGTCATACCTATTTTAGGAATAAAGACAGCGACGGTAGCTAGTAACGACAATAGAAAAAAATAAAATGCATATTTTCGCCAATTGCGGTAATAAATATTGCTCATTATGAAAAAAGCAATGCCACCGCCCAGTACTCCAAACACGAATTGACTAAAAGCGACAGAACCAAAAGTCGCTCCACTGCGCGCCATGAGACCAAGCGAAGCAGAGGAGAAAATTAAAAATCCTACCGCTACCATGAATATGATAAGGGTGAGCATGAGCCCATCGATTGGTTTTGGTTTTAGTTTTTTTGGATTCATGCAATCATGGCAATGATGACGCCCACCGCAGCGCAAATAATGCTAATAATCCAATACCGCATTGTCACTTTGTGTGACGGCCAGCCAATCGCTTCGAAGTGGTGATGTAGTGGTGCAATCCGAAAAAGTTTTTTGCCAGTCAGTCTACGGTACGTCAATTGTAGTACGTTTGACGCAACGGTTGCAATCAGTGGTAAGCCGACGATGAGTAACAGTGAAATGCCGTTCCCTTCTCCTAAGGTGTCAGTCATAAACACTACTGTCGCTAAAGATAAGGTAAGTGCCATTGAGCCAGTCTCTGTCATCCAAAAACGAGCCGGTGGAATGTTAAACCACAGAAATGCCAAAATGGCACCAACAACGGTGGCACAAAAAACAGCAAGGCTGAATTGAGACTGGATAACAGCAATCCCGGTGTACGCAGCAAAAATAGAAGCAAATACTCCCCCGGAAAGACCGTCTATGCCGTCAATGACTCCGCTGGCGTAGAGCATCAAGGTAAGAAGTACAAAAAATGGAATAATGAAAATACCAAGATACAGATCACCGTCAAAAGGAATGCTAATGGTCGAGACGCCGAGTTTGTGATAAAACCACCAACCCAAGAATGAGGCAAGGAAGGTAATCAAAAGAAGTCGAATTGATAGACGTAGTCCTTTTCCGCCACGAACAACATCATAAAAGTCGTTTAGAAAGCCAATGAGAGCACCAACAAGTAGTGTGGTGGCTGGAATAAGCGTCTGTTCATGATTAAGAAAATCAAGGTCTGCAAAAAGTGAATGTGGAAACAATTGTGCTAAAAGGTACGTCCCTCCAAGCGTAATAAGGACACTTCCCCAAATCACGATACCTCCCATGCGTGGTGTTTTAGTTTCGGTTTCTCCTTTAAGACGATTAAATTCAGCGGCCGCATGACCACCGATAGCTACTTTGCCGCCTTGTTTCTTCCATACTTTATATTTATACAAAAAATAAGTAATGATAGGTGTAATTAAAATACCAATAGTGAATGATAGAATGGCTGGAATAAGAACACTAAGTAGAAGTGAATCCATAGGTATTATTTGTTTTCTCCGAGCGAGCGCTGTACTGCTTGTACTAACGTGAGTACGTCAGTAAACCGCTCATCTCGAGTAGAGCCAAGAACGGTAACGATAATTGGGCGATCAAAACCAGCATCAAACGCAATTGTTAGATTACCACCAGCTAGATCAGTAAATCCAGTCTTTGAACCAATCATATTTGGGATCTTCATAACTGCTTCATTGGTGTTGCTTGCTTCATGAAAAGCTCCAGCGGTGTTGTAAATTCGCGTACTGGTTTCTTGAGTTGGGACAATAACTTCGGGATATCTAGTGACTATGTATTCCATAAGAAATGAAACGTCACGAGCACTCCCTACTGCTCCAGGTTGTGTCGCCGATATATCGAGACCAGTGGTGTTCCAAAATTGCAGCGAATTAAGCTTGAGCTCTTCTGCGCGTATGTTCATGCCGCGAATGAATTGTGAGGTAGGATCCTGATCACCAAGTAATTCCCCAACACTTGCTCCGAGAGCATAAGCAGCGTCATTGGAAGAAGAGACGAGTGCTAACTGTCGCAGTTGCTTGATGCCCATTCGTTCTCCAGTCGAGAGACCACTGTTCCCTTCTTGTCTAATAGCATTGTCAGAAATGGTTGTTTTGGTATCATCGGAAATAAGTTCGTATGCCAGAAGTGCAGTCATTAATTTCGTGATTGAAGCTAGTGGTAGTGGTTCATCAGCGTTCTTACTGAATAACGCTCGTTGCGCTCTAACGTCCCAGACATATGCTGCTGTTGCTACGATAGTAATGTCATCAAATTTTTGTGGAACTGCTGGTAGTGACGCTTGCTGTGGAGTTGGTGCGGCTGTGGTGGTCACGTTGGTCTGCTCTCCTCCCTGCGGGAGGAATAATGCTCCGAACAGTGTAAACAATATTAACCCCAATATTCCAAGTTGCATAAAAATCGGGAAACGATTTGTCGCTGGTTTTTGAATGGTGTCTATTATGTATGTGGGTTCGTCGTTCATGATCCTTGGGTATCAAAATTATCGATAGCTTCCATGAATTCGGAGAACTTTGGTAGTTCATGCTTTTTCTCTACACCGAGGTGCTGTAGTAACGCTGGACTGATGCGGAAATTGAAACCATTACCAGTGATTGACTCACGGGTAATGAGACCACGGGTTAGTAAATTACGCAAAATGAACGATGAATTTACGCCTCGGATACGATCGATCTCAGTTCGCGAAATTGGCTCGCGGTAGAGAATAATAGCCAGTGTTTCAGCTCCTGCCTTGCCAATATCTCCAGATAAATCCTGCCTGCAGAGCTGTTCAATAAATTCTGAAAGCTCCGGGGCAGTGGCGAGCTGGATTTCAGTCTCAGTTTCAATTAAGCGGGTAGCCCCTAGCGTAAGTCGATTTCGTAGGGTTTGTAGCGCAGTAGAAAACTCTTCTTCAGGGACTGCAAAAAGTTTCAAAAGTCGCTGCTTATTTTGAGGCGCTGCTTTATAGAAAAGAAGCACCTCGATGAGGACATCTAAAGTCATTGGTGTAGTTTACCACATGATATGCCTATTGTAGCCTAGTTTATTAAGGTTTGTGGTCAAATAGATGGGACCGAAGGTCTCATCTATTTGATTAGTAATATCGTGGAGTTTCCGACTTTCTGAGTTCCAAGTTAATATCATCGAACCGTTTTGTTTGCGTGATAATGATATTTCCCTGCTTAAATAATTCCAGAATAGCTAAAAAGCTGATGATGACATTCTTGTGATCAGTTTCAGTAGCGCGAATATCAGAAAATTTCGTCTGGAGTTGTTGTTCAATTCGTCGCTTGAGCTTCTCCATCATTTCTTCGAGGGAGATTATTTGTCGGACTTTAGCAACTGGTTTAATTTCAAATCTTGGTAGGCTAGCGATGACTCGGTACATTGCTTCTTGTAGTTCAGTATGGTCACAAAATCTATCAGGAATAAAAACTGGCTCGCGGGGGGGTAGATACTCGGGTTCATACATTCGCTGTTTGCCGAATGTGCTTTGTAATTGCATACCAGCATCGCGGTAGAGTTGGTAGTGCCTTAATCGATATTCAAGGTCACCGATGTTTGATTCTTCTTCTGAAGTAAGGTCCAGTACTGGTAAAAGCGATTTTGATTTTATGAGGAGTAGTGTCGCTGCCAAGGTGATGAATTGCGCAGTGTTTGGAAGTGATAGTGCTTGCATGGCACTTACCGTCTTCATATACTCATCAGTCACTTGGGCGAGAGAGATATCATTAATGAGCAATTTTCTTTTTTCAACCAGTTCAATAAGCAATTCGAGTGGACCTTCAAAGGTTTCGGTCTTGATTGCAAAGGCTACAGCAGAATTCATTTGACGTAATGATAACACAATTAATTACTGCCAAATTACGATTAGTACTGCTCAATAAATTTTACTAGTAAGCGTACAGGTTCGCCGGTTGCTCCTTTAGCTAATTTATCATGTGCATTACTTTCCATACGAGGGGCTATATCGAGGTGTGCCCAAGGCGTTTTTTTTGGTGCAAAGTGAGAAAGAAATATCCCCCCTTCAATACAGCCAGCTTCTCTGGCAAAATTGGTTGCAATGTTTGAGAGGTCAGCACGAGTGCTCTTTAATGATTGTAGGTACTCGTCCCAAAGTGGAAGTGGCCACAATAAATCACCAGTTTCTTCACCAAGTTGTACCAGGGTGTCACTGAGCTCCTTGTCTTTGGTCATGACTGCGCTGGCAAACGATCCTAGGGCTACCAATGAAGCACCAGTAAGTGTTGCAGCATCAATCATCACTCGTGGCTGGTAGTGCTTGGTCGCGTAGGTCATACCATCAGCTAGAACAAGGCGACCTTCAGCGTCAGTGTGTAGTATCTCCACTGTTTTACCTGACATACTTATCGCGATGTCACCTGCGCGCATACTGTCTCTTGAAATGGCATTTTCAGCAGTTGGTATTACGGCAATAACATTCTTCTTTATGCCGAGTGTTGCTATGGCGTGCATAGTACCGATCATCGCTGCACCACCAGACATATCCATGTGCATCTCGTGCATAGAACCAGCTGGTTTTACGTTCAGACCACCGCTATCAAAAGTGATTCCCTTTCCAATCAGAGCAATCGGAGCTTCGGTTTTTTTACTTTTAGTTGATTTTCCAGCTCCCCAATATTCAATGATAATGAGGTTTGGTCCATCGTTTGCACCCTTACCAACCACTTCGAGCAATCCCATTTTCTCTTTTTTGATAGCAGTTTTATTCAATATTTTTACCGTTGCACAGGAATTTTTGAAAATAGCTTTTGTGGCGGATACGAGTTTGCTCGGTGTCATATCTTCCCCACAAGTATTGGCAATGTCACGGGCGATATTAGCAGAAGTACCGATAGTAACACCAACGGAGAAACTTTGTTTTATTGTTGCTGTCTTTACCCCACATACTAAAATTTCTTGTAGCATCGCCGTCTCTTTTTTTGTGGTCTTGTACTTACGGAATTCGTACTGTGCTAGTGCGAGATTTTCTCCAAGTGTGCGGAATAATAACTCGTCACCAAGCGTTGCCAATATTGAGTATGCTGGTATATCGAGGTTTATAGCAATACGGTCTAATTGATGTTGTTTGGCTGCATGCACAATAGATCGTATGAAGGTGCGGTAGCTGCGAAGTGTAACCGCTTCATATTTCCCTACCCCCATCCGATACTCCAGACTACCATCTGTTTTTTCTACTAAACGGTGCCAGGCTGGTTTATCTTCAGTCAAAATAATTTGACAGTATTTGCTCGGAATCTCTGTGAATGTCTTTTCGGTTGTGTTAATTTTTGTCATGTGAGGATTATAACAAAGATAGTGCCGAAATCATCTGAACTTCGCAGTAATAAAAATAGCGTTCAGACCAATAAAAAAGAACCATTGCAGGGGCAACAGTTCTTTTGTTGGTTTCAAGAAATGGCGATTTTGTATATCACGTTTCTGACAAAATCTTCAATATTAGGTAGAAAAGGTGCTTTTTCTCTCAGGACTTCGATTTTGAGAGAAGACAGTTCATCAGGGCAGTTACTGCGAAGAGTTTCTGTGAACCTGTTTACTAGTTCCTCGCTTGGTCCTTCATCGCGACCGATTTGTGTCGGCTGAAAAACAAGTATCTTTTCGTCGTCATTAACCTTCAGTATGTTTACGTTTAGCCCGTGTTTCCAAGCTAACTCAGTTAGAAAAAGGTGCACTCGGTATGTTCTAGCAGCCTCTTGATTCATCTGTTATCTCCTATAAAAAGAACAAAAAAGTCTTTTTTACATTACCACGATAACTATAAATGTCAATCGATACCAATCGCACTACGTACTTTTTTAAGAGTTACGTGTGATACCGCCTTTGCCTTATCTACACCAGCGGCAAGAACTTCCTGTACCATTTCATCAGTAATGGTTGCTCGCACTTCACGCATTGGAGCAATGAAGGCTTCCAAGTCGGCGGTGAGCAGTTTTTTCAAATCCCCGTATCTTCCTTTATTTGCCTCATATATTGGATCAAGCTCGGCAGCGCTTTTGAGTAACCGGTGAATGGCGTAAACATTTTCTGGTCTATCTCCAGTTGAGTCAGTGACTATACTCATCACCGCCTTTTGGATTTCCTCGGTACTACCAAATAGAGGAATGGTATTTCTGTAGCTCTTACTCATCTTCAAACCATCAGTGCCGAGCACTACCCCTACCCCATCAAGAATCATTTCTTGCGGTTCTTTTAGAGTTTCACCGTAGGCTCGGTTAAATTTACCAATTGCCTCGCGGGTGTACTCTAGATGTTGGCGTTGATCTTCTCCCACCGGAACGGTATCGATGTTGTATAGTGCAATATCTGCGGCTTGGAGCATTGGGTAGGTAAAAAGACCAGCATTGGGTTCGATACCCTTGGCTACTTTATCCTTGTATGAATGTGCTTGCATAAGAAATGGTACTGTCACCATGCAGTTCATAATCCAACCGAGTTCAGTGTGGTCTTGATTATCAGATTGTCTAAAAATAACAGCTTTTTCTGGATCAACACCAGCAGCGAGATAATCACGGACAACGTTGAGAGTATTTCTTCGCAGAGCTTCTGGATTACGGACGCTAGTGAGCGCGTGGTAATCTGCCACCATTAAGAAACTCTCGTATTCTTTATAAATTTCAACAAACGGTTTTAAGGCGCCAAAATAATTGCCGATATGTAAATCTCCTGATGATTGGAGTCCAGTCAAAAGCCTTTTCTTTTCAGTGAGCATGACTCATATAGTATCATAAATGAAATTACGGGCGAGTAGCTCGGTAGAGACCGTGGTGAGTACTCTTGTGACGGAGGCATCGAATTTCTCTTCAATCAACCACAACTATACAAACCATATTTCTTATAGTGGTGTGTACTCCAGCAGAGTGTTTTTATAGAGCTAATTTAAATTCAATAGTGAAACGTGAGCCCTTTCCATCGCCTTCAGAATAAGCTGTAATATCCCCGTTCATAGCTTTTGCCATTTGGTAGGCGACGTAGAGCCCAAGACCCGTTCCTCTGTGATTTACGGAATTAGCATTGCTGGCACGTTCAAATTTATTGAATAAGCGATTCTTAATGTCTTCGTTCATGCCGATACCAGTATCTTCAATATCGATGTAAATGCGCTTTCGTACGACATCATCACGGACCAAAATTTTCACACTTCCTTTCGGAGTGTATTTTATAGAGTTGTTAAGGAGGTTTTGAATGATTTGGATAGTCTTACCAATATCAGCATTGATGATACCTTGGCTTTTAAGATTGGTGCGGAACAGTAGCATTAGACCCTTACGGATTGCTTGCGGACGAAGATCGTCACAAATCTGTTCGACTTTATCGCGCAAGTTGAAATCACTATTACTGTACTTCATGTTTCCTGACTCAATACGAGAAACGCTAAGATAATCCTCTACCGAATATGTCATGTATTTTGAAGACTCTTCAATACGGGTAAGTGCTTCATTAGCGTGAACCGGAATTTTTCCATAGCTACCATCGAGCAACATAGATGCGTAGCCACGAATGGCGGTGAGCGGAGCGCGCAGCTGGTGCGACGCGATGGAAACGAATTCTGACTTAAGCTTATCAAGCTCCATCAGTTTCTCGTTTGCACTTGCCAGCGATGCAGCAAGCGATTGAATTTCCTCTCGTTGCTTTACTTCTTTTCTTACATTTCGTATAAGCATGATGCCGATAAAACCAGTAAGCACCAATGTTATAGAAGTAAGAATAGTGGAGATTTGACTTTCATTAAAAGTGAATTGTGAACCTATCAAAATTATTATCGCAACTACTAGTGCTTGCGAAGCAACCACCCCAACGTTAAATGTTTTAAAGCGAACAATAAGAATGCTTATGAAAATCATAAAGATATCCATTCCGAAAAGTCCATATAATTCGTATCGTGTATCTTCAAGAATTCCTAATCCTGCTAGATAAGAAAATAGAAATGTTGTTGAGAAGAACATAAAGAGAAAAAGCTCTAATCCGATTCCCATCAAAAGTATCTGCTTCTTGAATTTCTTATCTGCCAATCGGTATTGTTTTATTAGGAGGATACATATCCAAATCATCGCTAGTACACCAAGCAAGTTATAATAGAGCTTATAGATCAAACCCTCAAATTCAAAAGCATCACAATTTGTTATGTTAAATCCACTGACACTAAGGTCCGTGGGAGCAAATAGTAATACTGGAATTAATAGGACTGTAAATAGCGCCTTTAATTTAACTGAGACATCTTTTTTGTCTAGGAACACAAAAATAAAATAGATGCATAGTATTGATATGAACGCTTGAAGTACTCCAAAGAAAGGCCAAATAGCTAAAAGAATATCACCATGGTTGTTTGTCCAGGCAATGAGACTGAGAAGAGTCCAAAGAGAAAAGCTTACTGCAATGAGTAATAATAATCGGTTCAATAAAAGATGGCGGGCGTTGAGAAAAACAAAGAGTCCAACAAGTAAAGCAATGACCGTTGTTGGGATGTGTGAGTAGTAAAGTAAATCTGGAAGATCCGGAATATAGAAGAGATATTGCGGATCGGAATATAAATAGCAGTTCATATGGTGTCGCACATTCTTATATCTAAATTTGGGTCACAAAAGGTTATCTCACAATCAGTCTCATCGAGTGGACAGATGTTCGCTGCTTCGCAGTTGCCCATATTGTCGCCACAGTTAGCAATAAGATTGGGTGCATATCGTTTTATGATTGTGTAGAAATATTCTTGTGTACATTCATCGTCTTCACATCCGACAAAGCAGCTTTCTACTACTGAATCACAAGATCCTTCGTACGAAACATTGTAATCATGAAGGATAACAGCACGATAAAAAGTAGCTCCTATGGTTAGTACCAATAGAGGTAGTAGTACATAAACGAGAATATGATTTTGAAAGTGCATAAACTACTACTCGTATCTAGAGTATATCAAAATCTAAAGTTTTATTTATAGTGAATCGTGTATATCTTTACTATCGAGAGAATAGCCACTTAAAAAAACTTTTTTGTTTAGTATATCCAAGTGTTTGTAGGAAATCATTTTTTGTCGTTCTCGAACATATGCCGGAAGCGGTAATTGTTAATTCGTTTGTTGCTTCAATCAAACAATGACCTGGGGTATTTCTTGATGAACCAAGTAGACTTTCTTGATAAGCTCCAGTCCCAGGTATTGTTACAAACAAACTGTCATTCTTATCGATTTGTGGTAGGTTTATTTTTTGAGTGTGAAAAAAATCTGCTTGGTCACAAGTTGCACCCGAACATATGACAGTCTTGCTTGGTCTGTCAATAAAATTTACTGGAAGTATGGGAAAGTGTTTGTTACCATCAAGTACTGTTTCAGGAATCAGATTTATAGCACTACCATTTAGAACATACCAAGAAAAATCATCGTTGCTATTTTTTTCTGCTATCACTTTCAAAACAACGAATTGTGTTTCAGTTGCCAAGAATCTCCCACTTTCACTTAATAATATTGGAAAGTACTCAGCTGTAGTCAGTTGATTTATGCGAAAGATAAGCTTTTGATAGTATTCAGTGTAAAAGTAATCTGGAGTGTACGAACGTTCTGGTAACCCACCACCGGTGCAGATATAGTTGATTTTCATTTCTGCTTTAATCATCATTTCATATACTGTGAATAGGTCATCGAAATCCTGTATTCTCTGAGGAATATCGCTGATTGTATTAGCTACGTGCATGTGTAGCATTGTTAGAGAAAGAGTCTTGTGTTGTGTAAGGTATGCAAAGTGTTGTTGAATCTCATGCAGCGTCAATCCAAATCGATCGGGTAATTTTGAGCCTCCAAATGACACCTTTGCACTTATGCGTACACCGATAGACATTTTTAGGTCAAGAGAACCAAAATCATATAATTCAGTAACTGAATTAATTACAGGGATGATCGTGAATCCTTTTTTATGCATCGCAACTATCTTTTTAAAATACGAAGTGCTTGCTGGCTTGAAGCCGTGACAAATGATCATCTTCGAACCTAACTCTGTTTTTACTTGCTCGATTATATCGAGATCGTTTTTTGAAGAAACTTCGAGGAAAGAAGTGTGCTTGGCTGCGTTCACGACCAGATCATAGTTTTGGTTAGCTTTAATTGCGTATCCGCAAAGAAATTTATTTTCAGACAATTCTTGACTCTTCAGTACCTCCTGCACTGTTTTTGTCAAAAAGGTATAGTTTTCAATCAAAAGCTCTGGGAAATTAATTCTCAGTGGAGATTGGTGAGCATTAACTAATCTTAAGATATCAATACCTCTGAACCATAGCGTGTTGTCTCTCAATGAAAATCCTCTCGGTAATTTGTTCATGTGTAATGATTAATAAGATTCTGATCGTCTAAGGTCGGAGGTGGTGCAGTGATGTCCTCCTTCGATAACGTCACTGTATGTTAATAGGTGAGGAATCACATCCATCCCAATTTCGGTAAGCTGTGAAATATACCTCTCTTGCGAAGCATCGACGATGATTTCTTTAGGACTCAATGATAATGAATTCATCCCAATCCACTTTGAGGAAAGTCCGTTCTCGTTGCGATTATCGATTATGTCAGGAAAAATGTGTCTTCGATTTTTAAGTGGCTCTGGGAGTATTGATATGTCGGTAACTCGTTCAGGATTTAATGCAACCGTATCATAGTTTAAGATAGCGATAGTGGTGTCAATATGCATACCATCATAAACATAAAGTGGATACACTACAACTTCTGGATAAATCATCGCAATTAAATTTTTTAGCCAATGATAGCCATTCGAGTTTCCACTATGTGAAATCTGATAATAAATGGCATTGTGTTCCCCATCAATTAACGTGTTAGCTGCCTCAAAAACAGGGTCCTCAGTGCTTAAAATACTTAGACCATCTGAACTTAAATTGAAGTCGACTTCTCGCAAACGAGGTCTTGGTGCGTGAATGACACTCCGGCTATCATTTTGTTCGGCACTCAGAATAGATGCATAGTATATAGCTTCATTGTTTCGAGACTGATACACATTTGGACTGATGATTGTCAGGTCTCTAAAATGGAATAGTATATCTCGTGGGCAATAGACAGGGTATTGATTGATAGTAAAATTTGGTGTCGTAACCATATGCTCTGAGCTTACGACATCGGGACGAACGACCTCAATTTCTCTTGAAAGAAATATTTCTTTTAATTCATTCAATTCTTTTTCAGTCGTTTTTTGAATTATCTCTGTTATTTCGGGTACAAGTAGCTTTGTTTTTTCAAGATCTAGTGTCTCGTTAGGTGTATAGATTTTTTGGTCAGCTGCAATCATTGCGAGCATGCCCAAATCATTCTTAGGAAATTTATTACCGACGTCCAACCTACCAAGGATAACCTTTTTGAGTGGATTGTATTCTGTCTGTGGTCCTTTGTTGTGGTACATAATATTTTTGTTTAGAATCCACTGTGAGAAGATTAAATCCATCCCCAGTTTTTAATTGTCTCCATACCCCCATTTATAAATGTATCTCCTATATCTGTCCGATAGAACATACGTGGAATAATTATCTTTCGCACTACAGTATAAGCTTCCTCCTTTGCTTGACTGATTGATTCACCCAAGCCAGTTACATATAGTGCATATCCATGTTCACCTGCGAGGTGAAACTGCTTTTGACCAGTCTTACTTATAGTAGCAGATACTTCCATAAAACGTATTTGTGACTGTTCGCGTTCAGTAAGATCTTCTGTAAAGAGAATGCGGTTATTCATGCTTGTACCAGTTCTTGACTCACCAAATACTTCTGGTGCGTACGGAAACGGTGGTGTTGCAACCGAAACTACAATCCCGTACCCCGAATGATAATCAAGGGAGTATTGCTTTCCATCAGCTATCGCTTTTAGAAAGTCACTCCAGGGTGATTTGTGTAAGTCGCACTGAAGTTCAGTTGAAGGTGTTCCGAAACGCATGGTTGCTTCGAGTGGCCAAGCACCTTCAGCGTTTACTATACAATTGATATCAATATCACCTTTGTAATTAATCTTTGCCAGATAATCCTTCAGTTTAGCGAGAGTAGACTTGTATAAAAGCATTTCCTCATTAGTGTCGTACCACATGACTGTGCCCATTTCCGCGGTAAGTGGTCCAATATCACCGTTACAAAGAGACTTGTATTCGAGATTCACCTCAATTGGTCCCACCCAGTCGCTACCATTAAAATAACGTGCCACGCCCATTTCATATCCACGGGCTCTTTTCTGTAAGTGCACCGGTGATATATTCTTTTCCTTGTACATTTCTAAGACATCTATGACGTCCTTGGAGTCATCTCTTTGACCGACGTAGTTGAGCATGCCAATATGACTGTTCTGTTTCACTACCCATATTCCAGGTTGTTCGTTCACAAAAGTAATTGCCTCTTCTGCGGTTGTGAAGTCATATGAGGGAAGAATTTTAACTCCACTTGCACTGAGTACATCTTGAAAGTGTTGTCGGTTAAGTTCTAATGCGTCACTTTCCATATTTCCCCCAAAGACGCTGTATCCTTCTCTTCGCAGTACATCTTGGGTGTTATTCCAGCCGACGTCATCAAAAACGATGAGACCACTTTTACCGACCCAACTAAGTTCTGGTTCCCAGGCATCTATTTTATGAGCTATGCCGTCAAGACATGATTTCCAGTCGATGTTTTCAATATATACCTTAACATCGTTTCCCTCAGAAATGAGCGCTTGAAGTACGGAACCACCAATCAATTCTTTGGAAATAAAAAGTATTCGCATGGAGTTTAAATTTAGAATATAGCTATTTTAACTAGTTAGCAACCAGATACTTCCCAAAACAACCAATAAAATCCCAACACCCTTCTGAATTAAGGCAGATTTTGAGATATCTTCGCTTAATATGGTAGGTGCAAAACGAGTAATGAAATAACTAATGATAAAAACAAATAGAGGCTGATAGGCTTCCATTGTTTGTACTAATGCGAGTGGTGCAAGAAGAATTGCGTATGCAAACAAAATATCACCGGCTATGGTTAATGTTTCATTTGCTCCATTAAGACCTATTCCTATTCCCCAATTATCTTTTGTGAAGCGGTGAAACTGTTGTCGGTAACTGCTATGAAATATATATAGTATGAAGCCAGTCACTACAATACCAAGAGCATGCCAAAACATGCTCAACCAAAAACTTTCTTCTACCGTGACAAATTTAAATAGTACGTTGATAAGGGCGATGATTGCTGACACGCTCAACATTGAAAAAAGTAGCGTAATTTTTAATTTGCCAGTGGTATGTTCGAATGATAAGACGATTGAACCAATGATAATGACTAGTCCTGCGAGTAATTTTGTGTTACTCGGCAACTCCCCTAAAATCAAGAATGCAAGAACAAACGCAAAGACAGGAGTAAGTTGCATTAGTGGTGCGACGATGGATACATCCTCATCAACGAGTGTATTTAGATAGACAGCAATCCAGCCTACCATAAGTACTCCTGTTAGGATTAATATCAGAATATCGCTAACTGGTAGAATCAGTGACCCTTCGGCAAAATAGTAAGCGACAGGAAGGAGCGTAACTGGAAATAGCGATGAAAGTATAAGAAGTGCACCAGTGTCTCCGTTTTTACAGAAACGCTCTATAAGTGCCTTATCTACGACGTTTACAATAGACCATAGAAAGGCGGCAATTCCTGCTAAAATATATGCAGACATAGATTTACACAATATACATAATAACCAGTGGAATTGTCAGCCACCAAAAAAAGTATGGTTCTGGTCCGAAGAGGAATTGCAATAGAGTGTCAGTGTTAAGAAGGTCACCGATTGTAAAAATTTGGAAGCAGATTGCAATCACTGTAATAGTGGCTCCCAGCGCAAGAAACACTTTTTTTACAATGCTTTCAAAGCGCTCTTCGCGATATTCTCTCGGCATTATTTGGTAGCACAGCGCAGTAGTAAAAATGGTTACCAGCGCAAAGAAACATAATTTAGCAATGATGACAGAGTGAGTCGTTGTGAAGGAAGTGAACAGTGATTCATACCCAGGAAAATAATTGTTAATCAAAAGAGCCAAATAAATTCCTATGGTCACATTTATAATTGATTGTCTTCCTTTAAAGATTGCAAATACTAGAAAAAATCCAAACACCCCAAGGAGGAAGGAAAATCCGTAGATGAAGTTTACAATAGTACCGAAATCCATATTGCTATCATTATAAGGTACGCAAAGTCATTCAGGGGTAGGTTTCCCCTTTACTTCTTGCTACAGCGTACTTGGTGGCATCTTGCACGTGTTTGAAGCGGTCTCCCATGAGTTTTACTCCGCCAAACCATCTGGTGACACAGACTACGCAGTCAATCATTTCTTCTTTTTGTAAGATACGCAGCACAACCATGCCGGCTCCGGTTTCCCCATCGTCCGATTTTGCCTCGAAGATAGTTCCTTCGTGTGCAATCCTAGCAGCCCAGGTATTGTGAGTTGCTCTGGCGTAGCGCTTGTCTCTCTTAAGTTCTTTTAAAAATGCCTTAATGTCGTCTCTTCCTCTTACGACACCTATACTGGCAGAGTAGCGACTACCACGATCTTTTATAATTTGTTCAAACAGTTGAAAGGGCTCTTTCGGTCGGTGACCATTACCAAAATCAAAGCGAGTAGTTTGCTGCGACATATCGAAAGGATACCACAAAAAAACCAGCGAAGGTGAAGTCATTGCTGGTCTTACGAGTACATTACAACCCTTCCCCACGCAATTCTTCGATGAGTTTTTCTGCTTTACGAGAGATTTTTTTAGGAGTTTCTACTGAGATTTTTACCATGAAGTCACCTCGTCCACGCTCACTTGGTACACCCTTATTCTTTATCCGGAGAAGTTCACCATGAGTGATACCAGCTGGAATTTTGATGTCGACAGTACCGTCTAAAGTGACAATTGAATAAGTGGCACCAAGGAGAGCATCGGTAAGTTTAATTGGTAACTTTGAAATCAAAGTATTGCCATCACGCTTAATGGTGGCGTGTTGCTCAACGTGTACTTTAATGTAAAGGTCACCTGGTTGTCCGTGTGGCATTGCTTCACCTCTTCCGGTCATGCGGATGACCTCACCGTTTTGGATACCAGCAGGGACTTTGATTGCAATTTCTTCCTGCGTCCTCGCAATACCAGCTCCCGCACAATGTGGGCAACGCTCTTTCGGTACCTTCCCTGTACCGTGACAAGTTGAGCACTCGCGAACGGTCGTAAAGCTCCCCATGATACTCTGTCTCGATTCTCTTATTTTCCCTTGCCCCCCGCAGGTACTACAGTTTTCTTGTGAACTTCCCTTTTTTGCGCCTGTACCATCACAGTACGTACAGGCGTTATTTTTGGTAAGTAATACTTTTCGTGTTACACCGAAAATTGATTCCTCGAAGGTAAGGTTGATATCAATAGATATATCACTCCCACGTTGCACTTGACCTCCTCCGCCGAAGCCAAAATTTTGGAAAATATCATTGAGATCAAATTCAAATCCTTGCCCACCGAATCCTTGTGCCCCACCTTGAAAATCAGCCCAATTAAAGCCAGCTCCTCCACCACCGGCGCCGTTAAATGACTGCCCGTAGGTATCGTACTCAGCTTTCTTTTTTTCGTCACCTAAAACAGCGTAGGCTTCGGTAACTTCTTTATATCGCTCTTCATCGCCACTGGCTTTGTCGGGGTGATATTTGGCTGCCATTTTGCGGAAAGCCTTTTTTACTTCATCTTTTGAAGCGCCCTTTTCGAGTCCGAGAATTTTGTAGTAGTCTTTCATATTGAAATATTCGTGGGAATAAATCTTCGCACCAGCTTGATGCGGTGAGGAGTGGCACAAATCAAAAAGATTCGTGCCACCTGCTCACCGATTCAATTATTTTGCCTCTTCTGCGTCACGAACGGTTGGCTCATCAGTGTCTTTTCTTTCTTCGGTCGCTTCAGGTCCTGATTTTTTCTGAGCTTCTTCTGCGGCCTTCTGCATGATCTCACCTATCTTTGAAAGTACGGTCGAGAGTGTCGTTGAGGCAGTTTCTATAGCTGCTTTGTCGTCATTCCCTTTTGCTTCGTTCACAGCTTTAATTTTTTCTTGGATTTCAGTTTTAACGTCCTCTGGAATTTCTTTTTCATGATCACGTAGCGCCTTTTCTGCTGTATATACCATCTGCTCAGCACTGTTGCGAACATCGATTAACTCTTTCTTTTTTGCATCTTCAGCAGCGTGTTCATCGGCTTCTCGTTTCATTCGCTCGATGTCGTCTTCGGTAAGACCGGAGCTAGCTTCGATACGGATTGATTGCTCTTTACCGGTTGACTTGTCTTTTGCGGTTACCTTGAGGACGCCGTTACTATCGACGTCAAATGTCACCTCAACCTGTGGCATGCCGCGTGGTGCTGGTGGAATACCATCAAGTACGAAGCGCCCGAGCGATTTATTGTCACTTACCATTGGACGTTCACCTTGGACAATGTGTATTTCAGTTGAGGTTTGGTTGTCAGCTGCAGTTGAGAATACTTGTTGTTTCTTGGTTGGGATGTGAGTATTCTTTTCGATAAGCTTGGTATTTACCCCACCCATGGTCTCGATGCCGAGCGAAAGTGGGATGACGTCAACTAGTGTAATATCTCGCACATCGCCTTGGAAGATTCCTGCTTGAATAGCGGCACCAAGCGCTACCACCTCATCAGGGTTGATAGTACGGTTTGGCTCTTTACTGAAAAGTTCACGCACCGCATTTTGAATTGCTGGCATACGTGTCTGCCCACCAACGAGAATTACTTCATCGATTTCAGATATCTGAAGACCGGAAGCTTCCATTGCTCGTTTAGTAATCTCGACAGATTTATCAACGTATTGGTGTGCTAGTTCATCAAGTTTCGCCCGAGAGAGTTTTACGTCCATGTGAAGTGGACCGTCAGAACCTTGTGAGATGAATGGGATATTAATGTCAGTCTCGGTGGTACTTGAGAGTTCATGCTTTGCCTTTTCAGCTGCCTCATCGAGGCGTTGTAATGCAAGTTTGTCCTTACTCAAGTCAACACTGTTACTCTTTTTAAATTCTTCGATAAGGAATCGTACAATTTCTTGGTCAATGTCCCGACCACCCATGTGGGCATCACCGTCTGTTGATTGTACTTCAACCACATCATCCCCGACTTCAAGTACGGTTACGTCAAATGTACCTCCGCCAAAATCGTATACAACAATCTTTTCGTCTTTTTTCTTGTTGAATCCGTACGCGAGCGCTGCCGCTGTTGGTTCATTAATGATACGTTTTACTTCAAGACCAGCAATTTTACCAGCATCTTGTGTCGCTTTACGTTGCGAGTCATTAAAATACGCCGGTACAGTGATGACCGCTTCGGTAATTTTTTCACCGAGTTTTGCTTCGGCATCATTCTTTAGTTTAGTAAGAATCATTGCTGAGACTTCTTCTGGGCGATACTCTTTACCATCCATTAAGACGACTGCGCCACCATCACTTCCTTGCTTGATTTCGTAAGGGACAATCGCTTTATCTTTCTGCACGACAGCGTCTTCAAAATTATGCCCCATGAAGCGTTTAATACCATAGATGGTATTAGTAGGGTTAGTTACTGCCTGCCGTTTGGCGATTTGTCCGACCAATCGTTCCTTCGTCTTTGAAATAGCGACAATCGATGGTGTAGTCCGAGCACCGTCACTATTTTCTACGATGGTTGGTTCGCCAGCCTCGATGATGGCCATTGCGGAGTTGGTTGTTCCAAGGTCAATTCCAAGTATTTTTGCCATAAAGTATATAGTTTAAAATCCAATTAATTCTTCAAGACTCCTGTGGTGACGCGTGCGTGCCTGATTACTTCGGTTGTGTCATCCACTTGTAGTTCATATCCACGCTGCAGTACAGTGACGATAGTATCGACGAGCTTCTCATCTTCGACGACTTCGGTGCCGACCGCTTCATCACGGTATGGGTCAAACGATGTACCTTTCGGATCAATGACTTTCACGTCGTACGATTCAAGCAGCCGCATGAGTTGGTTGTTGATTCCTTCTATTCCTTTTCGCCAGATTTCGTCGGTTTTTTCCCATGCCTCTTTATTGCTCATTGCCATTTCGAAACTATCACAGAGCGGCAAAAGTTCTTCCACATGGGCTTTCCTCTGGCGAATGTGATCCCGAGCACGTTCTTCTTCCAATCGTTTTCTCGCATTGAGAAAGTCTGCCCGTGATCGTTGCAGGTCATCTAGTAGCTGTTTTTTTTCGTCTTCACACTGTGCGACTTTTTCTCGTAACTTTTTAAGTTTATCATTGCTTTTTTCCTCTTCATCAATTAATTCTGTTTCTTCTAATTCAATAGTGTCATCGTTGGTGGTTTCAATTTCTAGTTCACTTTCATTATTTTTCATATACACCATACGCGCGCATTATAAAGCTAAAAAGCTACAGTGTCAAAAAAATAAAAAAGCACCACAAGGTGGTGCTTTTTTATGGAGCGTAAAAAACTATCGCTTACTCCAGGCTGGTCGCTTACGAGCTTTGCGGAGACCAAACTTCTTACGTTCGACTGAACGGGCGTCTCGCTTGAGAAATCCTTCAGCCTTGAGTGCCCCACGGCGGCTAATCTTTTCTTTGACAAGGGCACGAGCGATACCAAGGCGGATTGCTTCAGCTTGAGAAGAAAGTCCACCACCAAGTACTTTGGCAGTAATGTTGTAGTGCTCAATACCAGCATCTTTGGTACCGAGAACAGATTGTACGTCTTTTTGATGTACAAGATTACGGAAGTACTCTACCAATGATTTTCCATTGACTGATATATCAGTAGCAGTTGCAGGGGTGAGTCGCACCCTGGCAGTAGCAGTCTTACGACGCCCAACACCTTCTACGTAGGTTGTTTTAGTTGCAGACATATGATTTATTCAGTGACAATTAATTGCTTCATAAGACGCTTCTTATGTTTGTTGCCTGGAAGCATACCTTCAACGGTGCGTCGCACCACTTCAGCGTATCCAAGGCGCTTACCAAGGTGCTCAAGAGTCTCGGTTCGACGGCCACCGGGGTATCCAGAGTAGCTTTGATAAATCTCCCCTTTCTTTTTGTCTGGAATATCCATTTTGCTGGCGTGCTCAATGGTGACGATGACATTTTCAACGATATGTTTTGCAAATGTTGCTTGGTCTTTACCCATGAGAACAGAGGCAGCTTCCGTTGCGATTATTCCTAGACGTTTACCTGCAGCGTTGATGGTGTGTGTGCGGGCAGTATTTTCAGTAGTAGTCATACAATTATTCTACAAAAGCGATGATTGCTTCATCCCGTCCTGGCGAAGTTCGACCAAGCTTCACGACGCGAGTATAGCCACCGTTCCGTTCTTTCATCTTTGGGGCAATATCGCTGAACAGCTTCTTTATAATTACTTCATTTGGTTCACCAAGAGTTGCGGCTACCAATCGGCGCGCCTGTACGGTGTCATTTTTTGCGTGGGTAACGAGGCGCTCGATATTTGGTTGTAGTTCTTTGGCCTTGGCTAGCGTGGTCTTGATCTGACCATCGCGAATGAGTGACACTGCCAAACCGCGTATCAGTGCGGTGCGCTGACTGCGAGTACGGCTGAGTGTTCTCGTGTTAATAGATTTTCGCATAAGTCATTATTCTTCAAGTTTTAGACTCATTTTTCCAATTAATTCTTGGATTTCTTCGAGTCCTTTTGGTCCGATGCCATCAAGAGCAAGGATGTCATCGGCTTTTTTACGAACCAAACCTCCGATGGTGCGAATACTGGCAGCTTCGAGAGCTTGGAGCGTGCGGCTGGTAAGATCAAGTGTTTCGATTCTGGTCTTTAGAACTTCCTGGTCTGGAACTTCTGGCTTCACCTCAGTTGTTTCTAGAACAGGTGCTGGTGTAGCCTGATACTGGTCTTGAAAACCAATGATTGATTTAAGCTGATGAATCATAATTTCAACTGACTTCTCCAGCGCCTCACGGGCTGTATATGTGCCGTCAGTTTCGATAATGATACGTAGCCGGTTGTAATCAGTACGATCACCAACACGCATATTTTCCACTTCGTAGTTTGCTCGACGAATTGGGGTAAATACTGCATCCATAGCGATTGCACCAATTTCCATTTTATCTTTTTGATGAACTTCACGAGGAACATACCCAAGTCCTCGCTCGATAGTCAACTGAATATTAAGTTCGGTACTTTTATTAGTAATTTCGGCGATGTGCTGATCTCCATTGAGGATTTCTACTTGAGAAGGCGCATCGATGTCTGCAGCGGTTACAGGACCGATTCCCTTCTTTTTGAGTGAAATGGTCATGGGTTCATCATTGTGCATATTGAGACGAACACGTCTGAGATTGAGTAGGATGGTGATGACGTCTTCCTTGATTCCATCAAGCGATGAAAACTCATGCTCAGCACCATTAATCTTCACTTGTGTAATTGCAGCTCCTGGGAGTGAAGAAAGAATAATACGTCGCAGTGAATTTCCAAGGGTATGACCGTAGCCTGGATAGAGGCCGTCGATTTCAAAGATCCCGCGATTCTCTTCTTCAGAGACCACACGTGGTTTTGAAGGCAGCGTTACATTTGTTTCCAACATAATGTTTTAAACTTGATTACTTTGGTAAACCTCTATTCCTATCGGCTGTAGTATTCCATTACCTGATCTGGGTCGAACAGGGATTCTGCTTGAATATACACAGGTACTGACTTCATTGAACCCTCGAGTTTCTTTGCATCGAATGTTACCCATGCTGGTACTCCAGTCGCTTCGTGGGTATCTGAAAGGTTTACGAAGAGTCCAGTTTGGCGACTGCCATCGCGGACGGTGATAACATCTCCTACTCTTACTTTATGTGAGGGAATGGTCATTTTCTTTCCATTGATGCAGATATGACCATGCGAAACGATCTGTCGCGCTAGGCGACGTGTCTTGGCTAATCCGAGGCGGTAGACGACGTTGTCAAGACGAGATTCCAGACGTTCCATTAGAACGGTCACTGGCTGACTACTTTTTTCCATTGCTTCATCAATGTACCGACGAAGTTGCTTTTCAGTCAATCCGTACGTAAAACGCATTTTTTGCTTCTCGATGAGCTGGCGTTTATAGTCACTTGCTTGACCATGTCGTCTGTTGGTGCGACGAGCGCTACTACGAGCGAGCGAAAGCTCAAACTTCGGAGACTGGGTCTTTTCGAAGATTGGCGCACCGAGTCGCTTGGCAATTTTGAATTTTGGTCCGATTTTCATACGCTAAAAACTATATACGACGTGCCTTGGGAGCTCGCGGTCCATTAAATGGAACAGGAGTTTTATCGGTAATCCGTGTGATACCGATTCCTTTTCCTGCAAATGCGCGAAGTGCAGATTCGCGACCTGCACCGACGCCACGGACAATGACTTCGGCATCTTTCATGCCCATCTGTTGTGCTTTGTCTCCAATGATTTCACCTACTTTTGCAGCCGCGAAGGGAGTACTTTTTCGTGAGCCCTTAAAACCAAGTGCGCCAGATGATGCTGACATAACTGCGTTACCTTTTGCGTCACAGAGTGTGACCAAAGTGTTGTTGAATGTAGCGAGAATGTTTAACTTCCCAGCAGCGAGTTTTCGCTTCGGGATGCGATTCAGTGCGCGTGAGGTGCCAGCAACATCTGAACCACCACTTTTTTTCATGATTCGTTTTTTACCCATATGTCGTTTACGATAGTATGAATACTAATAATACTAGGTCTTTTCTACCTTACGACGACCACTACCCATGGTCTTCTTGGCACCTTTAAGAGTTCGTGCGTTGGTCTTGGTTCTTTGTCCGCGAGCGGGAAGACGCTTGGCGTGACGTGATCCACGGTAGGAATCAATGTCCTTGAGACGCTTGATGTTGCCGGCGACTTGACGTTTGAGCTCTCCTTCAATAGTAAATGATTCTATTTTTTCGCGAATAGCATTTTCCTCCTCAGTCGTAAGCTCTGTTGGCTTTTTAGTGTGAGGGATAGAAAGTCCATCGAGAATTTCCATTGAACGACGAAGACCGATTCCGTACACTGCAGTAAGCGCATACGCAATATGCTTTTCGTCTGGAATTGTGATACCTGAGATTCTCATATTTTGTTAACCTTGTCGTTGCTTATGTCGTGGCTTCATTTTGTTGATGACGAACACCACGCCTCGTCGTTTGACGATCTTGTCATCTGGACTCATCTTTTTTACTGATGAACGTACTTTCATAATTAATTAATTTGTTTGTTTTAGAGGCGCTTGGTAATGCGTGCTTTTCCTCCATATGGATCGGTTACCATCCCGACTTTATCGCCAACGAGTACGCGAATCCGGAATCGTCGCATTTTCCCCGAAAGGTATGCGAGAACAGGCTCTTCCTCCCCTTCTACGGTGACACGAAAAAAAGTATTGGGCAGAGCTTCCTCTACAATCCCATACACTAAATCGTCCTTAACCGTTGATGTCTCTTGATCCATTAAACTCGGTGAGTCTAACAAATAATTCAGTGCCAGTCAATGAAGATCGCTGTGAATTACGTTAGAGTATTTTATTTCTTGTCTTTTAATGCTTCGATAATAAGAATTTCATCTGGATTTTCTGGAAATGAACGCTGCCAGAATGGTGTGATATGTACTCGGGCTTCATCTATACCTGGGTAAGCGGGTATTACATTGGTAAGTGCAGTTTGTGGAAGACCAGCTAAATCTTTCCGTATTTTTTCTGCATCGAACTCTGAGACAAGGAGCGGTTTGCCTGTTAGTCTGAAGCTAAGTGAAGGCTCATTTGCTATCACTGATGAACTGGTAGTACTTGAGAGGTAGGTGAAAGTAAGTGCGTTAGGGTCACTAATGCGGACTGAACCACCATCAAACGTGGGGTCAGTTTCACTGGCAAGGTACGTTCCTAGTTCCGATAACTGGAAGAGTGGTATCTGTAAAATTGCCTGTTCACGAATAGTAACAAGGTCGCCTTTATATTCTACCGCAGGGAGTTGGTTGTATGTGATAGCGACGGAGTCTTTAAAGGCTATGAAATCGGCAGGTTTTTCTGTTTCAATCCTGAGGAGGAGATTGTCACGTAGTTGAATTTGTAGTGCTTGTCTTGCAGTAGAGAGGTCGTTTTCAGCGATTTGAAATTGTGGACCCTTGAAGCCACCAGTAAAAGCAGTGGTGTTATGGGCTTTTATTGCGGTGTAGAGTTCGGTAAGTTTACTTTCTTGAAAACCAGGAACATCAAAATTTTTGCCAGCGGGGATATTATAGCCTTCACCAACATCGTCAGCGAACACTTTTGTTTGAATTGATCCAGGGACCAAACTACCACTTTGGTCTTTGACTGCTCCAGGTACTACGACAGATTCCTGGATTCGGAAAATAAGACCTTCTGGGGTTCGAAAGCGTGTATTTTTGATAAGCCGTTCCGCTCCGGGAGTTGATTTTGTGATTTCAATCATTCCCGTCGCTAGTTCTTCAACTTCAACTTGTCCTGTCGCTTTAACTTGCTGTTCTCCTGTTGCTTCAAGCGTCATGATTTCGTAGCTCAACTCCCCGGTTCGTTTGTCAGGGTAGGCGATGAAATCTGCACTGACGTTTGGTTTTCGGTATTCGGGATAGATAGTTAATTCAGTTTTTCCCGTCAAAGCACTGAGTCCAATGGCAGTACCGACAATAATAAAGAATAAGATTACAGATAAGAGGAGACGATTACGTCCTTTTTTTGAGCCGTCCTCAACAACAATGCTAGGGACGGTATCACGATCTTGCTGTTGTGCCACTTCAGATCCACGTCCTTGCGCTAGATGTAAAGTTGATGATTCCTGCGAAGCAGTCCTTCGTTTACGTGTTTCTGCCGGCTGAATATCTTGTAGGTTCCATTTTTGTGACATAGATATAGTATACAGTATAGCTTCTTATAAAAACTTAAATGTTGGTCTATTCCAATCGTTGTGGAAAAACTGAGCGGAAACAAGCATTGCAGTGTCGGTTGAAAGTGGCTTTTGTGGACCAACTTCGCTGTTTCGATAGTATTTTTCAAAAATTTCACTCGAAATTTTTGAAATAAAAGGTTTAGCCTTGGTTGCTCGCTTCACTGCGTGGTCTATGATGTCAGTAAATAATGTCTCGCTATTGAGATCACTGTGAATCGTAATGTGCTTTGGTATTGATAATTCATCCCCAGTTTCGTGAAATAATTCAGTTACTCGAGCTGTGTACGCCTCAAATATTTCATCAATTTCTTTTAGTTGTGTAGTTGAAAGTGAGAGCTTAAAATTGTATGGTTTCTCAGTATGTAGATATCCAAATGCCTCGTATATTGGGACATTTATTGCGGCTGAAATCTCACGAGCGAGTGAATATGACCCAAATGGTGTGTGCGTACAGTACGTAAGCACACCATCACGAACAACCCCAATTTCTGTCGCTTCATAGGTTACATCGACCAGGCAATGGTCATTATTAAGTTGCAAAAGTTCATTTGCTACAGTATTGAGCATAAAAATGTAAGATGTTTTGTGTAGATCTGAACCAGTAAATAATTTGTCGCTTATTTCATCTAGGGCATCCACCATGTACCCGTGCGTCACGACGTTAACTCTTGAGATACTAAGTTCTTGTACTTTTTCACCTTCAAGATTATTAGCGCGATACCCATTTGCCCGTACATCAACGGTGGCATTTGTAATAGTTTGTAAACCTAGTCCTCGTAATGGCTCACTATTCTGTAAGTCATTTTCAATCTTCGAATTAATGGTAGTAAGTAAATCTTCAATCAATTCGTCACTTATGGTAAAAACTTCGTCTTGTTTGTAGTTGATTGTCTTGGTAATGGTGTATGACCAAGGTGCTGATATACCACATTGCACCCTTGTCAACTTGGCAGAGGGGTTATTTTCACGAAGTGCTGAGCGTCCTTCACTATCGAGGAGCATACTTGCGTCGATAAGTGCAGCAACCAGTGCCTTGGCACTTTGTTCAAGTGAATTAATGTTTCGCAAAGGTACCTGCTCACGGTGCGCCCAGATTATAGTAGGTTGCTTTTCTTGCGGATCGGAATGAATGATAGCGGTAAGAACGCTGCCAGATCCGACATCGATTATTACACCATAACGGTCATCACTATGACCAATACCAAAAAGCGACATAGGTACAGTATAGCAGGTACATATGTCGCCTAGTGGGGTATGGCTTTATTTTGGTGGATACTACTCTACGAGTATCGCCTTGATGCGGCGGACTCCAGCCGAAGATGACTCTTCTTTTTGTATCTTGAAGGTGCCCTTAATATCCTCTAAAAAAGAGACGTGCGGTCCGCCACATAGTTCTTTTGAAAAAACAGTACCATCATTCCCTTGCACGGTGTACACCTTTACATCAGCAGGATATCGCTCCCAGAAGCTTCCTTCAATCGTTTTATCTTTTTCAGCGGCTTCTTTACTCATTGTCTCAATAGTGACCTTTCCTCCTGTTTGAATTGCGTTATTTACCCAGGCTTCAACTTTTTCTAGTGTCTCTTTCTCAACTTTTTCAGGGTGCGTAAAATCATAACGAAGGCGTTCGCCAGTGATATTAGAACCGGCCTGGTGGACGTGTTTCCCCAGGATACTACGAAGCGCTGCAAGCATAAGGTGAGTGGCAGTATGATACTGCACTACTTTTTCGGAATGATCTGCCAGTCCCCCTTTAAATTTATGCTCGGCTCCGGCGCGTGACTTTTCTCGGTGCTCCAACATGAGTTTTTCAAAGCCAGCCCGTTCAACAACCAATCCCTTTTCAGCGGCAATTTCCTCAGTTAGTTCAATCGGAAATCCATACGTTGTGAAAAGTTCAAATGCATTCTCAGCATTGATTGCTTGTTTTGTATACGCTGATTCTTTATCAAGTACTTTTTTACCATCCACAATTTTAGTGTTCATGTGGACTTGCAGAGTAATCTTATTGAATTGCTTAAGTCCGTTTTCTAGTGTCTTTCGAAACTGAGCCTCCTCGGTTTCAATTACTTGCATAATCTCTTTCCGCTTCTCACCAAGAGCAGTGTAGTGTTCTTCGTAATTAACGATGACACTTTCTGCTAATTGCTTCAGTGTTCCAACCGGAATACGTATAATGTCGGCGTAGCGTACGGCTCGGCGGATTAAACGGCGAGCGAAGTAGCCTTGTTCGCTGTTGCTCGGAAATATCCCATCACCGATCATAAAGACAGCTCCGCGAATATGGTCAGTAATTACCCGGAATGCTTCTTTGTTTTCAGCGTATTTCTTACCGGAGAGCGTCTCTATCTGCTCGATAACTGTCCATAATAGGTCAATAGTAAAAACATCCCCATTCCCGTTTGCTGCCGCAGCAATACGCTCTAGCCCCCCACCAAAATCTACATTTTGCTTTGGGAGCTTTTCAAACCCATTCTCAGTTTTAATATACTCGATGAACACTGAGTTACCGATTTCAAGGAATCGTCCACAATCGCAGTTAGGGTGACAGTGTTTCCCAAACTTTTCATCATGCGGGGTACCGAAATCATAAAACATTTCAGTGTCAGGTCCTCCGATTTCACCTACCGGCATCTTCTCTGGTTTACCAGCGCGACTCCACCAGTTTTTCGCACTGTCATAGTAAAAGATACGCTCACCTTCTTTCATGCCCCGTTCCCCGCCAGACGCTTCTGAACCCATGTCACCGACTCTATTTGAGACACCTCTCTCCGCAAACAGCCGCTGCCACAGTTCAGTAGAGACAGTATCACGCGGAACTTTTGCGCTTTCATCACCCTGAAACACAGTGACATAGATCTTATTTGGGTCAAGTCCTACTTCGTCTACTAGAAATGAGTATATCCAAGGAATCTGCTCATCCTTGAAGTAGTCACCAAGCGACCAGTTACCGAGCATTTCAAAAACGGTAGTATGACGGTTATCACCCACTTCTTCGATGTCTTCTGCTCGAAAACATTTTTGCGCATCGCAAATACGAGTACCCATAGGATGGGTTTCTCCCATCAGGTACGGTACTAATGGCTGCATACCACTGCTGGTGAAAAGTGTTGTGGCATCGTTTTCAGGTATGAGCGCGGCTGACGGTATGATGACGTGACCATTATTTACCATGAAATTCAAATACTTTTTTCGAATATCACTTCCAGTTGTTTTCATAGGATTAAAATATAGCAGATTAATTATGTCCGTCTAGGAACAAGGTGGTAGTGGACTTTTATCGGCTTAAGATAACGGCTGCGTTTAAGGCACAATCAGTCCCAAAACAATTGAGCATTGACACAAAATTATAAAAGTAGATTTCCATAAAGTAGCCAATAACAATCATCACCAGCCCGAGAACGGTAAGCAAGTGTTCGGTATGGTAGCTTTTTAAGACAAGATAATTTACCGTGCGCTCATGTACTAGTCGACCATGGGCAATCAATACGCCGACACCCAAAAAGACTTTTCCAATCGATCCAACGGTAAGGCCCCAAAAAAGTAGATTCATGTAATGAAATTATGCAATTGATTTTAATAAAGATTTAATATCTTTTTCTATGGCTGCTATTGGACCAGCCGCACTGACGACGAAAGATTTTGGGTCGAAGTACTTTTTAATCACCGCATTGACTTGCGCTCGAGTAGTGGTGCGTAGTCGTGCTTTAAATTGTTGAATTTCATCGACAGAAAATCCGTTTACGTTGAACGTATGTAGATCGGCGAGCTGTTTGAGTGGAGAGTCCTGTAGTAGTGCTTGTTTAGTTTTGAAAATTGTTTGAAACGTTTCAAATTCTGCAGGAGAGATGCCTTTTTTGAAAAATGAATGGATTTCGCGATATGTCGAAGTTAGTCCCGCTGGTGCGTTTAGAGGAGTGAAAAATGTTAGAATTCGCATATAACCCTGCTCGGTTCCCGAAAACGATTCAGCGTAAGCGTAAATTGAATAGGTTAGTCCTTCTTTATCACGAACCGTGCTCATTAGTCTGCCAGCGAACCCCGGGATGCCAAGTACACCGAGGGCAAAGACAACTGGTATGTAGTCAACGTGGTGAATAGTAATTGGAATCGGCGTGCCAATACTGAGGTCGATATTTGATTTACTGGGAATATTTTTAGAGACAAATTGCTCCTGCGGTAGAAGTAGAGCATGACTACCGATGTGTTCGATACATGGGTGATTCTTTTTAACCATCTTGAGTAGTTTTTCGAAACGATTGATAGCTGCCTTTGTGCCAAGGATTGAGCAGGTAAGGTGACTGGCACGAACAGTCTGATGAAACGCAGTAATGCTTTTTTTGTTAATCTCCTTAAGTGCAGAAATAATACTAGCAGAGTCTGCTGTATACCTTCGGTCAGTATGATCATAAAAACTATTTCGTAGTTGCTCACGCGCAAGCACTGCACTTTGTTCTTGTTTAGCGTGTAATTCATTACGGATAATTGTACTAATGCGCTTCAGTTCAGAATTTGAAAATGTCGGAGTGATAAGCATCGTTTCTACTAAACCGAGAAGTGCGGGAAATGTTGCTGTCGTCGATCGAAGCATGATTACTAACCTCCCTTCACTGATGGTACTATCGATAGACGCCCCAAGGAGACCCACTGCGTTGAGGAACTCATCACGAGACATTTTTCCTGATCCAGAAAGGAGCGCTTCTGGGTAGATATAGTGCATTGCTTGATCAGAAACTGAATTTTGTCGGTGTGTATCAACCGAAAGGTACGCTACAACAACATCACTATCGTCGTTTGGTAGGGTGGCTAGTGAATAGTGCTCATTTCGAATGATATATTGTTCCATAGTGTTTATTGCTGGGTGCCGATAAAGTAACCAATAGTAAGATTAGTATCCATAAATGCCGTGGTGAGAGCTTTCTGGACGTCCTTAGTGGCAATAGAAGCAAGTATCGCTTGAGTGCTTGTGTAGGCCGAAAGGTCACCAGCAGAGGCGTATTCCGTTAGTTCCGCTACGATTTGCAATGATTCGGTTCGACCGAAAAATTCTTGAGTAATCATTTTAGCTTTAGCTTTTTTTACCAGCTGTTCAATTGCTGGTACGGTCAGTGATTTGATTGCTTTTAGCGCCGTCGCTTCAATTTTTTCATGTGTCTCTCCGGGAGCAAGAGTGATGTCAATCATCGCCAAATTAGTCTCTGCGGTTGGTTCTAGTGACGATGCGACATGAGCTGCTACACCAGTGTCAACAAGGAGCTTGTGTAAAATGCTCTCAGGACCACCAACGAGAACATCTAACATGATACTGTTGGTAAACCATTCTTTTTTAGGAAAACCAGGGTGTTTAAAGCCGATTGAAACAAGGTCAGTGGTTGAGGGACGTTTAATGGAGACACGGCGAATTCCTTCTTGTTTTGGCTCTCTTACCAAATGTCTTGGGATCAGACTACTTGGATTAGTGATGGTGCTAAAGTGCTCACGAATTGCTGTGAGCGCGGATGTACGATCTATATCTCCTACTACCATGAGTACGGCGTTGTCTGGGCGGTAATAATTTTTGTAGTACCGTTGCAACTTTTCGGCAGTAAAATCTTCAATATCTTCACGGTAGCCAATTGTCTCGTGACCATATGGATGTGAGTGGAAGGCAGTGCTATACATTTGTACCGCAAGGGCAAACTGTGGATCACCGTTATACATGTCAAACTCACTGAGCACATTTCCTTGCTCTGGAGTAAGTACATTGTCAGTCAAGATAACATTTTGCATGCGGTCAGCTTCGATACGCAATGCTTCAGTAAAATACTCACGAGGGTAACTAAAGTAGTACGTCGTTCGATCTTTCCAGGTATTAGCATTTAGAGTGCTGCCGGTTTTTCGCTCAAAATGCATAGCTGAACCTTCAGCAATATGGTGCGCTACGTCATGAGCAGTAGGCTTGAAAAGCATATGCTCGAGCATATGTGCAACGCCGGTTTCGCCCCGTGATTCATCTTTGGAGCCGACGAAGTAGGTAATATTTGTAGTAACTACTCCGGTGTCTTTGCGCTGCAAATAGAGTACGTGTAGCCCATTGGTTTTTAAAACGTATTCCTCAATTTGATCTAGGCGTCGTTCAAAAACAAACCCTGGTACAGGCACCAGTTTTGCATTTTTATTTGAAGCGCTCAATACTTTCTTGGACATCGATAATGAATTCGTTAAAAGCTTTAAAGGTATGATTGAACTCGTGTACTATACCATCTGAAAGCCGATTGTTAATAGCGTTGGAAATATTTTGATACGCCTCAAGGCGACCATTAAGGTCTCTCCCGAAATCTT